>Ga0116146_1000017_pt1 | contig 184900 bp, 141 predicted proteins | sample AD_JPNHG2_MetaG_FD_89748 | JGI IMG/M metagenome (GOLD analysis project Ga0116146, IMG submission 89748) | Active sludge microbial communities of municipal wastewater-treating anaerobic digesters from Japan - AD_JPNHG2_MetaG | ecosystem: Engineered > Bioreactor > Anaerobic > Digestate | place... | reverse complement strand
AGCAGCAAAGCCTAAGCAATGTCCTTTGCCTTCCCTATACTGCTGTTATCTGGATTCCTAATGCCTTCTCACCCAATGCAGATGGCCTCAACGATACTTTCAGCATCAAGGGTATCAGCATCAAGGATTTTAACCTTCGGGTATTTGACAGATGGGGAAGCAAAATCTTTGAAAGTAATAGTATTTACGAAGGCTGGGATGGAAAATACGGTGACAGAATATGCCCCGCTGGTATCTATTCTTTCCAGCTCAATATCAGGCTTCAAGACGGAAAAAATCTGTTTCATTCCGGAACGATTCATCTGATTAGGTAAAATGCTTATTCACCTCTCCTTTATCATCTCTTTTTGGTTCTTTGCGTGAATTTTCAAACAATACTAAGGATAAGGAATACTGAGCGCAGAAGGAAAAAACAACCGATCAAGTCCCATGGGGACGGAATTGTTTATGTATCAACTCACCCCCAGCTCCTTTCTTTCGAAAAGAGAGGGGAGCTGATGACGTTTCGGGACTGTCTTCAGCAGGAACGGGAATCTTATAACCGGAATCCGGAACAGGGAGTACTGAAAATCATAAATCGTAAATCGGTACATACAACCCGGAACCCATTACTCATCACTCATCACCCGCTTCCCTTGCTTCACTTCCTGTAAACAATGGTAGCAGAAGCCTGGCAGCGCGGTGTCAGTGTAATCTCACAAATTTGTACATGAGGGGGTCTGTTGGCAGCAAAAACAACCGTTTCAGCCACATCCATGGCGGTCAATGGCTCAAGACCCTGATAAACAGCTTTTGCTTTACCGATATCTCCATGAAAACGAACAATGCTGAATTCGGTTTCTGCTAAACCGGGTTGAATATTGGTTACTTTTATCTCATTTTCAACCAGATCCATTCGTAGTCCGTCTGAAATAATTCTGACAGCAGCCTTTGTCCCGCAATACACTGCCCCTTTGGGATATGCATAAATTCCGGCAATAGAGCCGATATTAATGACATGGCCTTTGATACCTCTTTCAATCATCAGAGGGACAATGGCCCGGGTCAGGTAGAGCAGGCCTTTGATGTTGGTATCTATCATTTTTTCCCAGTCGTCAATATCACCTTCCTGAACCTTGTCGAGCCCGCTGGCCAATCCGGCATTGTTGACCAGAATGTCAATGTTTTTCCATGATTCAGGTAATTCTCCGACAAATGTTTCGACCTCTTTTCTGTTTCTGACATCCAGTTTCCTGACAAGTATTTCGGAATTATTATCTTTCTTCAGCCTTTCAGCCAGTTGATGTAGTTTTTCTTCACGTCTGGCACATAATATCAGACGGCATTTTTCACGGGCAAACAAGATGGCACAGGCTTCCCCGAAACCGCTGCTGGCTCCCGTAATCAAAACTGTTTTATTTGTCAACATTTTAAACGTTTTTTTGGATTATGGTTAAGTTCTTATTTCCCTTTGTTTTCTTTTCTCTTTTTCCTTTTCTCTTTTTTCGTGTTGGTCTTTCCTGCAACATCATCATTAACATTTGTCCGGGTGGTTGTCTGGCTTACTGTGGTTGTAGGTTTTACCTTACTCGGATCAACAAAATCAAGATTGGCCTTCATTTGTATAATGCCTTTGCTGACTGCAATATCACAGTTTTTCACCACCGTTTTAAGTCTCTTTATGCTTCCATCCGGCATTTCAAAGGAAAATTCTTCGGCATAAGAGCCCGGACCGTCAAAAATAAACGGCACTTTGTAATAATTGGCGATATCGATGGTGGTAATCAGCTTTTCTTTGCCCAGAATTTTGGTTTTAATGTCCACCATGGCATGATCGAACCTGAGTTCAAGTTTGTCGGTCTGCTTGTTGTAATTAATGTTAATCAGCCCATTAACCCTGTCGGAATAGCTCAGATTGCCCGTATTTACTTTTACGTCAGCTTCAAACCATGATTTGCCTTCATCAAGTTTAATAACGGGGTTTTCAACTTTCCACTGATATTTTCCTTTAATAAACATGATACTGTATTCTTCTTCCCCTGAAACAGGACCAATGGCAGCCAGAAGTTTATTTATCATTTTATCCGTAACGTTGACGACCATGTCATAATTCTGTGAAAATGAGGATTTTGATAAGATAAGGATAAAACTTAGGGATAATAAAATGTATTTTTGAAAAGATTTCATTCTGCTTATTTACCTTTAATTTTGTCTAAAAGTCTCCTTTCTCTTTTGGTAGGCCTTCCAAGTCCTTTCGGGCGATAAAAGGCTGATTGTTCCACTATTTTCCTGTTTTCAAATTCTTCAGGCGGTGTCAGGTCTTCGAGGTAATCTTTCACGATGGAATGTCCGACACGTTTTTCCAAAAGCTGAATCACCCTGAACTGATGATGAACAAAGTCTTTGTACAATTCAATGGTATCGTTCTCTTTCACTGCTTTAGAGGGTTTGGCGGCTTCTCCGTTCAGTTTTACCTTCCCGCCATTGCAGGCCTCAGCAGCAAGTGACCTCGTTTTGTAAATCCTGACTGCCCATAAATACTTATCCAGCCTGACAGATTGAATTTCTTTCATAAGGCAAAATTAAACCTTAATTCCAAAAGTGTACTTCAGCAAATCAGCTTTTCAAATCATTGATAATTTACGAAATTTGCATTAAATTTTATCCAACGAAGATGTACAACCAGTCTGTTATTGCCGCTGATTATAAATGGTTTCTGAAAACAAGCAACCTGGATTCACCTTCCTGTAAAAAAGTACTGCGTCAGGTTTTTGAGTTGTTGTCAAAGCATTATTTTTCTTCAGAAAACTTCATCATACCACAAGAATACGAAATAGCCACCGAGACCGGAAGGATAGCTTTTAATGAAATGGGGCTGAAAGGCGAAGCAATCTGCCTGGCCTTGCTATGGTATCCCTTTTTTAAGAACAAAGATTTTTCATCGGATTGCAAACAAATTTTACCAGTCGAAGTCATTGACTGGCTGCACGAAGCCGAAAAAATTGAGAACATTGATACCCTGAAACTAATCAACCAGCCCGATAATTATCTGAAGCTCAGCCTGAATTTATTGTCCGACATCCGTATTTTACTGGTCAGAATAGCTGAATTTCTGGCAATTTTACGAAAAGTACATCATGATAGTGTTGAAGTTCAGTCTGTTGCACAAATCAGTTATCATATTTATGCTGCCGTATTACATCAGCTGGGTTTGTATTCCCTCAACCGTGAGATGCTTGATAATGCATTTTCTGTCTTACATCCTGATGATTACTATGGTATTTTGTCAAAACTTGAAAAATCTACTGTTAAGAGGGCAGAATACATCGAGCAGTTCTGTAGTCCGTTGAAAACGGCCTTGAGCAATGCCGGATTAAAGTTTGAATTGAAATGGAGGACTAAATCCATACACAGTATCTGGCGTAAAATGAAGGTTCAGAATGTGAATTTTGAGCAGGTATTCGACCTTTTTGCCGTCAGAATTATTCTTCAGGTAGAAAAACAAAAGGAAAAAGAAGCCTGTTGGCTGGCTTATTCGCTGGTTACCTCTATTTATGAGCCGAATCCCGCAAGATTAAGAGACTGGATAACAATACCAAAATCAAGTGGTTATGAGTCGCTGCATACGACAGTTCTCGGGCCTGACCACCACTGGGTAGAAGTACAGATTCGCAGTGCACGGATGGACATGATTGCTGAAAAAGGACTTGCCGCTCACTGGAAATACAAGGGTATCAGAACAGATAAAAGTTATGAGGAGTGGCTGAATTCTTTAAGAGAAATACTTGAATCGCCAGAGAAAAACCTGATTGATGCCCTGAGCGGGATCAATAAGCCTGTCAGGACGGAAGATGTCTTTGTGTTTACGCCAAAATCTGAATTGAAAAAGCTTAAAAAAGGAGCCACCGTGCTTGATTTTGCCTTCGAGTTACATACGGAAATTGGCTCGCGATGTACGGGCGCAAGGGTCAATAATAAACTTGTACCGCTCAAATACATCCTTCAGAATGGCGACAGAATTGAAATACTGACTTCACGGAACCAGAAGCCTACCAAAGACTGGTTGAATTTTGTCATTACCTCAAAGGCCAAAACAAAAATTAAAAGATGGCTGACCGAAGAACAGCATAAGTTCGCTGAAAGGGGCAGGGAAATACTGAAAAGGAAACTGAAGAACTGGAAACTGGAATATAATGAAATGATTGTCAGTTCTTTAATTGAACATTATAAACTTCCTCATTCCTTAGACCTCTATTCCGGTATTGCAGATGGCAGTATCGATATGCTGGAGATTAAAGCATTGCTGAGCGGGGAAAGCAGGGAAGAAGAAACAAGGCAATCTGTTGTAAAAGAGGAAAAATTCCGGCAGCAGCCTTTAAAAACGGATATTCTGATTGTCGATCCTGCCTTGAAAAATGTTTCGTATCAGTTTGGAAAATGTTGTCATCCCATTCCGGGAGATAGAATTTTCGGCTTTATCACCATAGATAAAGGTATCACCATTCACCATGAAGACTGCCCGAATGCAAGATTTTTACTTACCAATTATCCATATCGCAGGATTGAAGCTTGCTGGGCTTCTGACATCAAAGACAATTATTTTGAAGTGAGTATTATGATAAAAGGAGAGGATGAAATCGGAATGGCCAACAGGCTGACCAATATTGTATCAAATACCTTTTCGGTGAATATCACTTCCATAAATATAGAATCGAGGCAAAATGAGTTTTCCGGGCTGTTTAAACTTCAGGTAAAACATACAGAGCAATTGAATCAGCTGATAGAGCGTCTTCGCAGGGTGAAAGGTGTGAAAAGCGTGGCCAGAATTGACCAGTAGTACTAAAATGCAGTGTATTGAGTCATCAGGCAGAACAGACCTATCTGCCATCCAGATGAATTTTTCAATACTTCTGTACAAAATCAGGCAGCAGGCAGTTTTCAGCAGGCACAAAAATCCGGGGAACTGAGCTCATCACCCATCACCTCGATTTCATTTTCTTTCAATATCAATGAGGTATGATTATCCCAACAAACATTAAATCCTGAATTTTTTTTCTTAAACTGATCATGAGTGAGTTAGTGAAAAATTTTCTATTTTTTCAGGTTGAAATTTTTATATTTAGCTGAAAGTCATATTTTTGCCCGTCTAAAATATTCAGGCTTGCCGGAGAGATTCAAATATTTCATTGCTATAGCATTATGTCTGTTGGGTATCAGATGGAATTTGCGTGCTGCTGAAATTGATTCTCCTTTTTTCAAAATTATCATCGATACGGTTTCATATCAGTCTGATAATGAGTTATTAATTTGTATATGGGATTCTCTTCATCCCAATCCTTACCGGCTCGACCTGACAAAGAAAAAAGATACCACCTGGATTCAGCTGGTTGATGATAGCTGCCGGTTTTTTATGCCTGTTTGTGGAAAGGTAAATTCCCCGTTTGGGTTCAGAAATGGCCGTATTCACAGTGGAGTGGACATTGGCCTGAAATGGGGCGACAGTGTTTACTGTGCTTTTGACGGAATGGTCAGGTTTGCCCGCTATTACAGGGGCTATGGCTATCTGGTTATCGTATCACACTACAACGGCATTGAAACCATGTATGCCCATCTTTCAAAAATGCTGGTGTATAACGGGCAGTTTGTCAGATCAGGGCAGCTTATCGGGTTGGGAGGGGCTACCGGAAGGGCTACAGGTGCTCATCTTCATTTCGAAACACGTTTTATGGGACAGGCCTTTGATCCTGCTTTACTAATTGATTTTGAAAACTTTACGCTTAAAGATGAAACTTTGGCCATTTGTGCTTCTACTTTCGGTCATGTTGCAGAAGTAAAGGCAATGAAGTATCACACCGTCAGGCAAGGCGATACCCTTTATAAAATCAGCAGAATGTATGGAGTATCCATCGATACGCTTTGCCGCCTCAATGGGATTAATAGAAACACCATCCTGAAAATCGGGCGGAAAATCAGGTATCAGTAGTTGAATCCTATTTGACAATAAATTTAATACTCCCAAATACAGCTGCTGCTTTTGCCTTGAACATAATACTGTTGCTATCCACCTGATCTTCATAACCATAAGAGCGAACAGACCGCGGTATTTCGATATTTCCCAGTACGACATCGCTTTTCAGTTTGACATAGGTCTTTGGATTGACCACAATGTTCAGCTCACCAAAAACTGCATTGAACTCATAATTGTCTTCAGGACTGTAGTCAATATTCGAAATGTCAACGGTCATTGAGCCGAAAACACAGTCATATTTTTTGATTTCGGGATCAAATCTCATTTCCTTGTTGCCAAAGACCACATCACCACCACTCTGATGGCCAAATTTAAAACTGTCGAAAAACAATAACCTGATGCCCAGCATGACCAGAAACACACCCAGCATGACCCTGAAAACAGGGATGTCGAGATTAGCTAACTGCTTGATTAATAAGACAATACCGAGAATGATAATCAGTATGCCCCAGAAAATACCTTGACTCATAGGCTTATTCATTTTTAAGATTTTTTAAAGATTAATACCATGTTTTATTTTAACGATGTAACCATTTTATTTGTTACAATTGAAAAAGCATTCAGGACGAAACTCAAAATCTATTTCCAGACCCACCCTGATGTCCCTTTCATAAAAAGTAAATTCCTTGTCGGCTATGACAGAAGTATCGATCCGCTTGTAGTAAAACAATTCATGACCGAGGTTTTTGATAAACGGACAGGTGAAAAACAGATGTGTTCTTAAATTCAGTTTGCTGGTAAGGGGTAAGCCAAAATCAATGCTGCCAAGCCATTCAGGACTTAGCGATTTAGGCAGTTTCAGGGTGTAGAAAAAGCCGTCACGGATAAGTTTGGTCATGACAATGGTGTTTTGCCACTTTCCAAATTCCTGATTTTCAGCTTTATAAAAAGAAATGTTGATGCCGGTGCTTAATCCTGCAGAGAGATTATTTTTCGACCTGAATAAGATGTAGCCTGCTTTCAAAGGGATTTGAAAAGTCTGAAGTTTTGTGCCTGTATAAATAAAGGGAACATTATAGGGAAACAGATTGATGTCGATATAACGGTAAACATAATTAAAGCCTGTTGTGATGAAAAATTTTTCATGAGGATAGTAATTGAAGCAAAGGCCGGCCTGAAAGGAATAAAAAGGTCGCAGGCTGACGCAGGATTCATTGGAGTCGGAAGTACCGTCAGTTATCAGATAAATCTTTGAAAATGAATAATTTGAAAATGTTCCACCTGTCAGGGTCAAACCAATTTTGTTTTGCCCGTACGTAAACAAAAGAATGCTGTTCAGCAAAGTAAATATTGTCGTTTTTCTAAGCATCACTAATAATTTTTGTATTGGAGCCGTGTATTGTCAGATAGCCTGAAAATAATATGGCAGAGATAAAAACCGGTACGAGCTGAAGATAAACATAAGGCACCTGAATGAAGGCATAAAAAACTGTCAGGTATATTTTTAATGAAGAGAGCAGGTATAAAGACAGACAATCCGGTTTTTTTTTTCTTAAAACAAAGAAAATCAAGATTAAAGATGTCAAAATAACCAGAGAAAGCTGTGTTTTTTTCAGGGCTGAGAGTCTGTTACGGATACTTCCCGGATAAAAATCGTAGAAATAACAGGCAAAACCCACACCTCTGAAAAGATGAACCGGTTTTTCTCCGGCTTTCTGATAATCTTTTGGCATCCATTCGCCAAGGGCAGATATAGTATAATATTTCATGCCATCTATGAGTGTTGCGGGGCGTTTTGATAAAAATGGCAGGATATAAACAGACAGAATAACCATCATTGCAATCCCTGCAAAAAGTAACAATTTCCTGATTTTTTCTGTTTTCAGCAGGCTGACAAACCAGACAGGAAGCCACACTACAAAAGAAAAACGGCTCAGAAGGGGTAAGGTAACTGCAAAACTTTTCAGAAAGATATTTGAACTGAGCAGAGATAAGCCAAACAGGATGTAATAAGCCGCAGGAAGCAATTCAATGCTGACGGCAAACATCTGAGGAAAATCAAGCACGAAAATCAGTAAAATCAAAAGGGGCAGCAATGAAGCCAAAAAACGGGGCAATTCAGATTTTATGGAGTTAAAAACGTATATTTCATAAAACAGCAGGCTGATGAGCCAGAAAACAACAGGTATCCAGCGATGGCCGAAGCCGAAGAAAGATGAAATGACAAATGGCAGCCATTGAAAAGGCAGGTAAGTCGGGGGGATATGATAGCCATATTCAGTGATTAACTGATAGGGGTCTTCTCCTGCCAGAAGCCGGTGGCTTAATATGTCAACGGTAGGAATAATATCTGATAAGGCAGGATTAACGGGATTTTTTCTGAAAATGGCTGCAAATAAAAACAGAATAAGAATGGTAAGTGAGATTAAACTTATTATGTTGATAATCAATAATATAGATGATTTTTCCTTTGTTGGGGAAAATTTTTCAGACCGGAAAAACAGTGGAAACATCCCAACAGATAATGAGATAAAAAAAATGAGCAAAGGGCTCAAATAAACACCTGTTTTTCCTCTCCAGACGGTCAGCAGTAGGCTTTCTGCTAAAATCAGAATAAAAAATACGACCTGGTTTTTATATCTCATATTATTGCTGGCAGATTTAACAGGCAGACTTACTTTTGAATGCAAAAATAAACTTAATCTGACGTTTAAATATGTACAATCCGGTAAAGGCAGGAAAAAATCCGGTGAACAGAATTATCAGACAGCTCAAACTGTTGGAATTTCAATATAGTACTAAATTCAGAAACATAGGATTGTTACTTATATTATTGATTTGCTGTATTTTATATCTTTCCGGTCCTTCCCTGAAAAAAAAGCAGGTCAGGCTTTATACCACAGGTTTTTCTTATCAGATGGCCATGCATTTTCTTTATTTCTATTATTACACCGGAAATTTTCCGCTTGCTACTCTTGATACCCTGACACCATCTGATTATTCAAAAGAAGGAGCTAAGAGAATCATACAAACCCGTGGACAAAATCTGATCATGGAATACCGCCACTGGTCGCGTATGGGAGAAAATGCAAGAATTTTTGCCTTTTTACCTGATGCCCTTGTTGAAGGCCCTGAGAATCCCAAACTGAAACTTTTTAATTCACTGGTTTTCATGGCTTCATTAATGATATTCTTCATTGGCTTTTACAGAAACGGGAAGGGCTTGCCGGGGCTGCTGATAGTGTTCATAGTCATGCTGACACCTTTTTATCAGTATGCCGTTTTCAGGGAAAAAAATATTTTTGCATTGTTGGGATCGGTGTTTTTGTTGATTTCCGGACTTAATGCCTCTTTCATTTTCGGCAAAAATTTAAAAAAATCAGGTTTTTTAGTGCCTTTAGCCTCAGGAATCATCATTGCATTTTTTACTGAAATCAGGGGAGAAATTCTGGTAGTCATTTTTTCCGCTTTCTTGATTTATCTGACATCTAAAAGCTTAAGAATTTATCATAAAATATTGTTGATCAGTGTTTTGTGCATTTCATTTTTTTCTATGAGGATGTTGGTGAGAAATTATTTTGACAAAAAATTTGATAAAACCACTCAGCTGGTTATCGAAAAAGGCGGACATCCCTACAACGGCAAGAGAGCTTCAGCACATAGTTTCTGGCATCCTGTCTTTTGCGGACTTGGGGATTTCGATACCAAACACGGCTATCGTTGGGAGGATACGGTAGCTTATCATTATGCCCTGCCACTACTCCGGCAAAAAACCGGCATAAACTACAAATATTCGGGAAAATATCACCTTGATGCCTATTACGATCAGGATAGCCTTTATTATGTAAAATTTGAAGAAATCCCTGAATATGAGCCGATTGTAAAAGAAAAAGTATTGTCTGACATCAGGCATGATCCATTTTGGTACCAGGGAATTCTTTTGAAAAGAATTCTTCGGATTTTCAGCAATTCCCTGCCTTTCAGATACTGTGGCTGGCTGTTGTTTCCGGTCATGGTCTGGCTTTTCAGGAAAAAGGAATTCCAACTTGGCTGGTTTTTAATAGCCTCTTTTCCATTGTCGGTAACGCCATTATTGATTTATTCAGGTGGAAATTCTACGTTTAATTCAATATTTCCGATAATTGCACTGGCAATTTTATTGTATTTTATCATAGAAAAAATGTTTTTACAAAAAATCGACACTGTCAGATGAAGGAAATTCCTGAAATAAGCATAGTCGTTCCTGTATTCAATGAAGATAAAAACATTGACAAACTTTTTCAGGAAGTCAGCAGGGTGTTCAGAGAAAAAATCAGAACCAGCTTTGAAATTATTTTTGTTGATGATGGGAGTACCGATTCAACCTGGGGGAGTATCAACTGCCTGGCTGATGACCATCCGGAAGTCAGAGGAATACGTTTTACGAGAAATTTCGGGCATCAATATGCTATCAAGGCAGGACTGGATGCAGCTGCCGGACAGGCCGTTGTCAGCATGGATGCTGATCTGCAGCATCCTCCTGATGTTCTGGCTGATTTTTACCGGCATTGGAAATTAGGTTACGACATTGTTTACGCCAGACGAAAAGCCAATCATCATGCAGGTTTTCTCAAAAACCTGACCTCACGGCTTTATTATTCTTTTATCAATTCTATTTCGGACACAAGGATAGAGGAAGGGGTTTCCGATTTTCGCCTGCTCGACCGCAAAGTGGTGAACGAACTCAAAAACATGAATGAGTATTTCCTCTTCTTAAGGGGAATGGTTCAATGGACGGGTTTTAAAAGTTTTGTTTTGGACTATGAGGCTGATAAACGATTCAGTGGTAAAACAAAATTTACTTTGAAAAAAATGATCAGCCTTGCCATAAACGGCATTACCTCTTTTTCAGTCCGCCCGTTGCGTATTGCTACTCTTTCAGGGATTTTGGTGTCTGTTATTGCTTTTGTTTATATCATTTATGCATTGATTGCTAAATTTATGCTGCACAATGCGCTGCCCGGCTGGACATCCATCCTGATTTCAGTTTTATTTCTTGGTGGCATCCAGTTGATTACGATCGGAATTCTGGGTGAATACATAGGTAAAATGTTCATGGAAATCAAGCAACGACCTAAATATATTGTACGTGAAAAACGTGAACCAAATTTTTACGGTAGTCAAAATCAGGATCAATAGCCTGAATCCTGTAGTCATTTTGCTCATCCTGTTATTGCCGCTGTTTTTTATCAATATTCACGGCTACACCGACTGGGGAGATGATTTTGCCCTTTACCTCCATCAGGCAAAAAAAATTGCCGAATGCCAGAGTCCTCAGGATACCCGCCTGATTTACAATGAAGATAATCCGGTTATGATTGCCAATGTGTCAGTGGGCTTCAGTATTTTGCTGGTACCTGTTTATTTGATATTTGGCCTTAATTTTAAGGCTTTTTCCGTTTATATGACCATTTTTTTAGTGCTTGCCGGTATCAGTTTATTCTATTTCTTCAGGAAATATATTCCCGTGTGGATATCTGTACTAATGGTACTATTGATTGTTTATCACCGCTTTACTCTTGATTTCAAGCAATATGTCCTGTCTGATATTCCCTTCATTGCCTTCTTTTTCTTTCTGATTTATCAGTTTGAAAAACACAGGGAGTATAGCATACGGTTTGCCCTGCTGATGGGACTTTTAATTGGTTATCTGATGAATATCAGATCGATAGGTATTGTTTTTCCCCTTGCTGTTTTGGCTAATCTTATTCCCGGAATTTTCGGGTTTTTTAATAAAAAATCTTCAAGATTCGATTTTTCAAAGCAGTTTATTTTTTCAGCAGTAGTAGTCGTAACTTCATTTGCTACATTTTTTATCATCAAAAAAATTGCTTTTCCCAAACCTGCTGAAGGAGGTTACCTCAGTTACTTTCTTCAGCATGATGTCAACACGGTAATCCTCAAAAATGTAAAAAATTACCTCGATTGGTTCCAATGGTTTTTTACTTTCAAAAAAATCACCCATGGCATACAGCTGCTTTTTTATTACATTTTTACCATACTCATGTTGATAGGATTAATCAATAAAATCAGGAAATCGGTTCAGCTAACCGACTGGCTCTTTTTCCTGACTGTTTTCATTCTTTTGATTTATCCGGCCAACCCGGGTTTCAGGTATCTGTTGCCGGTAATGCCCTTTTTATTCATCTATTTTTATTTTGGAATGCTTTGGTTATCACGCTTTTTAAATAAGAAATGGTTAAAAGTTCAGTATCTTATTCCGGTATTGCTGCTTGTATTGTACTATCCGGGAATTGTCTGGCATATTGAAACGAAAGATTATCCTTCCGGGACAGAACAGGCTTCTGCACAGGAAATTTTCAGCTATATTACTGAAAATACTCCTGAAGATGCAGTGATCGTTTTCAAAAAGCCAAGAGCATTGTCTCTCTACACAAACCGTTATGGTCTTGCCAATAATTCACAGGAAAGAAATCCATTTCGCCTTGATTATCTTTATAAAAAATACAAAGTCAATTACTTCCTTGAAAATACTACTGAAATACCAGACTCTGCACTGATTATTTACCTGAAAGCCTTTCCTTCCCGTAATAAATTGATATACAGTAATAATGAATTCCGACTCTATAAATTCTTACCCTAAGCGTGTTTTATGATGAGCTGACCTTCATTTTTCGTCTTTTTCCCTCGGATCAGGGATTAAAGGCAGTTTAGCCTGTTTTTCCACATTGATGGTAGCATAGCCGAATTCTTCAGCTACAATTCCCTCAAGCAAATACATTCCGCTACCACGGTAGGGATATTTTCGCAGTGAGTCAGGGAAATGAGTTGTATCGAAAACTTCACCATACTGGTCGATAAAAGTTCCGAAATGCATCATTTCTCCTTTTACTGTTCTGACAAATTTAATGGTTGCAAGCTGTCCGATGGTTTTAATTCTTTTTCCCACATAATCAATCAGGTTGTTGGAGTGAACAGGGGAGCGGTAGCTGGTTTTCAGCAGGTCGAACCAGGAGAGGCTAACCGGAAAACCAAGCAGTTCAATCTCGTCATAGGCATCTTCAATCTGGCTGTATTCGAGTTCAGGAAGTACGAATTTTTTTGAGGGAACATGAAACAATTTCGATTGATAAAGAGCAGGGTCGTTCTTCCCCTTCAGCAAATGAGCCTCCCATAACAGGCTTGCCTTGCTTTTGTTGGTGAAACGAAATGCTCCGGTACGGATTAAAATCCTGAGTTGTTCGACAGCTATATTTACTCTTTCAATAAAGTCTTCAAGGTCTTTAAAGTAACCGTTTTTATTCCTTTCAGCAATGATTTGCCGGCTGGCGTTTTTTTCCAGATTGGAAATATGCTGAAATCCAAGATAAATACGTTTTCCGTCAATACTTGTTTTATATTCGCTTTTGTTGACATCCGGCAGCTCTATGATGCCACCCTGTCTTTTGGCTTCATTCACGTAAACCCAGGTCTGGTAAAAACCTCCGAAGTTATTGATGACTGCTACCATAAACTCAAGCGGGTAGTGGGCTTTCAGCCACAGACTCTGAAAACTTTCGACAGCGAAAGATGCACTGTGGGCTTTTGAAAAAGAATATCCGGCAAATGACTCAATCTGACGCCATACTTCTTTGGTAATCTCTTCAGGATAGCCTTTTTCGCTGCAATTGGCGAAAAACTTGTCAACTATACGCTGGAATTCTTTTTTCCCTCTGAATTTCCCGCTCATGGCACGTCTCAGCACATCGGAATCGGCCAGGTCGAGGCCGGCAAAATGGTGACAGACTTTTAAAACATCTTCCTGATAAACCATTACGCCATAGGTTTCTTTCAGTTGCTCTTCCATGACAGGATGGATGTAGCTGAATTCCCCGGGATGATGAAAACGCCAGATGTATTCCCGCATCATCCCCGAGCGGGCTACCCCCGGTCTGATGATAGAGCTGGCTGCTACAAGTGTCAGATAATCATCACATCTCAGCTTTCGCAACAAGCCACGCATGGCAGGACTTTCGATATAAAAACAACCGGTGGTTTCGGCTGTTCTGAGCTGTTTTTTTACCTGTGGGTCATTTTTAAACATTCCGACCTGATGCACATCTACTTGTTCGCCTTTGTTTTTCAGGATTATTTCAACACTTTCGTTGATATGTCCGATACCCCGCTGGCTGAGGATGTCAAGTTTCTCAAAACCAATGCTTTCGGCCACATACATATCCCATTGGGTAGTTGGAAAACCTTTTGGGGGTAAATCCAAAGCAGTGTAATAATAAAGAGGCTTTTCAGAAATCAGAATACCACCTGCATGAATGGAGCGGATATTGGGAAAATCTTTCATCTTACGGCCTATTTGCAGGATTTTCCTTGAAATATGGTCACGGGTAGCGGCTTTTTCAGGATGAGATACCAGCTCATCTATTTCTTCCTTAGGCAGTCCCTGAACTTTTCCCAGTTCCCGCAGGATGGATCTTCCCTGAAAGGTAGTGGTGGCTCCTAAAAGGGCAGTATAATCTTTACCGTAACGTTTAAAAATATAATCAATGACATGATCACGGTCTTTCCACGAATAGTCTATATCGAAATCGGGGGGACTGCTTCGCTTGGGATTCAGAAAACGTTCAAAATACAGGTCGAGTTCAATAGGGTCAACATCGGTGATTTTCAGGCAGTAAGCCACTATACTGTTGGCACCGCTTCCCCTCCCGACATGGTAAAAACCTCGGTTCATCGAAAAATTCACCACGTCCCAGGTGATCAGAAAGTAAGCTGAAAAATTAAGCTTATCAATGATTTCCAGCTCATGTTGCAGGCGTTGCTTGGCTTGAGTGTTGTCTTTACCATAGCGGGTATAAAGCCCTTCGATGGCAAGTTTTTCAAGCAATAATCTGTCGTCATATCTGTTACCGGTATAGGTGGCTTTATTCTTATGTGATTGAAAATCAAATGAAATATCACAATCTTCGAGAAGTTTTTCCGTGTTTCTGATAATAATGGGAAAGGCTGAATAAACAGTTAAAATCCAGTTCAGATCTCTAAAGGTTTCGTCTTTTGAGGCTATCTGATCCGGAGAAAGACGGCTAAGTAAAACATTATTATCGATTGCCCGCAGATGGCAATGAAGTTCATAATCTTCTTCATTGTCAAATGTAACAGTTTGTAAAACAATCAGTTTTGATGAAATTCTTCGGATAGGGGAGGTGATCAGTCTGTTGAGTTGGGATGGTTTTATTCCGATGAATTCAAAATCTCTTAGTTTCACCTCAGAGGATTTATCAAAGGGATAAATCACATAAACATGATTAAATTCAGGTGTTAAGGCAGGCAAGGGTGTCCTCGATAAGTTATGTTGGCTGAGAAATTCATTAATCTCCCTTAATCCTTCATTGTTTTTCGCAATGGCTACATATAAAAGCTGGTTCTTATGATTCCGGAATTCAATACCAGCAATGGGTTTTATGCCATTTTCATTGCATTCGCGAACAAAATCAGGTATTCCCATGGAGGTGTTGATGTCGGTCAGCGCAAGAGACGGAATATTGAATTTTTTCGCTGCAGCTATCAGTGATTCAACGGAAAGAGTTCCGTATCGAAGACTGTAATATGAGTGGCAGTTTAAAAACATTAATTACATCGGGTTGAGGACTATTTGCATGTTGTCAGTTTTGAACCTGTTTGCTAACAGGCTGGATTGCTGATGACCAATTTTCAAAGATTTGATTTTCTGGCAAATTTCAGGAAAATGAGAGAAATCTGCAAAATTTATGAATGCTTGGCATACATATCTTACTTTTGCCGTTAAATCCAAACTTATGATTAACGAGCAAACATCCGAATCAAAGCTGCCAACAGAAAACTCAGGTAAGTTTTCATTTTTTCAATCCGTTTTAACGTTGACTGTAGGATTTGCAACCGGAGTGGCTGCTGGTCTGATTGGGGTAGGCGGGGGAGAGTTCCGGATGCCTTACCTGATGTGGTTGTTTAAAAAGAATGCTAAAACTGCAGCCGCTGTAAATCTGATAGTTGGCTGTTTTACAGTTGTTTTTGCTTTTTTTAAAAGATGGAAAAGTTTTGCACAAATACACACAGATGATTGGATATTGGGTGTTGTATTTATTCTGGCTTCGCTGATTGGCTCATATTTCGGAGTCAGGAAAGTAAGACTGATTTCTAACAGGATTATTTCTGCATTCATTTATATTTACCTGATTGTGGTTGGTTTGTGGATGTTGTATGAAGCTGTTTCTCAAACAGAAATCACCTCAATTGCATTAAGCAGCTATGTAAAATATACATTTGCAGTTGTAACAGGCTTCCTCATCGCAGCCATCAGTGTAGGAATTGGCGTGGCAGGTGGTGAAATGAGAATCCCTTTGTTGATGTATCTCTTCAGCTTACCCATTAAAACTGCCGGCACCATCAGTCTGCTGGTGTCCATTCCTACCGTATTTTCAGGAGCATTGACGTACAGAAGCTATGGGTATTTACCACTTAAATCTATCATCATTGCAGTTATCATGTCAGTGGGTTCACTGTCAGGGATAATTTTAGGGGTTTATTTTCTTGGATTTGCTGATAAACATACACTTAAGGCAATACTTGGTTCGATTTTATTACTGGCAAGCCTGATGCTGATTTTGCCGGGATTTCATAAACGCAATTAACTAAAAATCATTTTTATACACGAAACTTCTCTTATTTTTTTCTTAGCAACATTTGTTAACGTGATTAACTCCCCTCTCTTTTTGAAAGAGAGGGGCCGGGGGTGAGTTGATATATTAACAGTTTCGTCCTGATGAGACTTCTCTTATTTAGTTTTTCATGGCAAAATTTGTTAACGTGATGAACTCCCCTCTCTTTTCGAAAGAGAGGGGCCGGGGGTGAGTTGATACATTAGACCTGAAAATCAATATTATATCGGGATAAAAACCGAAAGAATTTCTCTGTCCGATAATTAGGTTTAATCCGGGTTAGATCTCGCTGAATTTTAAACTAAAAAAGAGGCTGAGCCTGATTTATGACCCAGCCTGTAACTTTTCCGGTATGATGTGCTTATTTTTCCTGTGTCTATTGTGTTACTACGATCTTATAGGTTTCTGCCTCGCCATTATTGTTCAGGTTGACCAGATAAATACCTTTGCTTACATTGAATAAAACCGGACTAACACCCTTCCCGTTGATTTTGCCGGATTTAATTTCCCTTCCGGACAGATCGAAGATTTTATAAGTCGTATTCAGCATCTCATCGGCAGAGAAGATATAAATATTTCCATTGGCATAATAGCTGTAAACATCATTCTTTTCACCAGGCTTTTTTTCATCTATTCCGCTGACGGACTGAATTCTTGCAAAATGAATGACAAAGCGGTCAGGATTGTCACTCATCAGCACATCAAAAACATTGACGGGATTGGCTCTGAGATCAATAAACCTTCCGCTGAATTTATCTTCCAGATAAACATCTGTCATTGGAGAAATTTCAGACAGGTTGAAAGAAAGGGTGCATTTTCCGTCCTGTCCGGGTTTTAGTCCCAATGGAATGCCATCGGCCTTTTCAGGAATATTCAACGAATTGATAGCCAGCTCTTTATTGTCTGAACTTACCGTATATATCTGCGGGATGGAAATATTGTTGTGAAAGATTTTAAGGGCATCATATTGCCCGTCAAAGTTTGAAGTGGCGTCAGGATTCAGGCTGATGGTGGCTTCATTATCATAAGGTGGTTGTATGGCTTTAATCCTGAGAATTTCATTCTGTTGGTCAGCGGATCTGAAATAAACTGAGCTATTGGAGCATTTTGCCTGATTCTTAATGGTCAGCGATCCGCCATAAGCACTGTTGCATTTTACCCAGAAAGCCTGAGTGGCCGGAATAAAGCGTGTACCACCACGGTTCCCTACACCATTGACATATTCCATATAATCGCCTTGTCCGCTGTTGAGTGTAGGATCCCAGATATAAATGGCATTGTCAACATTTGTTTTTACCCAACCTGAAGATTCATCCCAGTTAACAGTTGTAGGATAAGGATTCCCGACAAAATTGTATCCATCCCCGTTTTTGGTAAGGCTGATTGAAATCTGCCCTGTATTATATTTTCCTTCAAAAACCACTGTTTTAGCTCCGTTTTTAAAATATGCATCGTAGCCACGCATGACATCCAATTGCTGGTTGTTTGTCTTTTTATTCCAGCTTTTGGTGGTTTCATTGTAGTCGTAAAGGGCAGCCCCCCAGAAAACGTTAACGCTGTTACTGGTATAAACACAAGGAGTGGATACATAATGCCAGCCACCCTGAGGGATATATCTTTCAAAGCGGTATGTCCCTGAGCCTTTGAGGTTGTCAGGACTTCCTGCATCAATCAGCATGGCTGTACGGCTGGTATTCGACTTCAGGGTAAAGGTGCCATTGTTGGTCAGGTCATTGTAAACTTTTATCAGATTAGCTGCAGCCACATCAACCGATGCGTTCTGGTCGATGGACAGTTTATAAAAGTGGGTAGGGGCACCTGAAATAGTATAAGCTGAACTTCCGGTGAATATGACTTCACCCGCTGAAGCAGTTGAATCGAAAAGCTGGCCATCACTTGCAGAATTAGTCCAGTTTCCGCTGATGAATATTTTCCCTGAATTGGTGATGTCTCCGCTGTATGTGCTGCTTTGGTTGGTGAAATTCATATTATTGATTACCAGTGCTGAACCGTTTGTCAGGCTGATGTGCCCACCATTGTTGATGAATTGGCTATATGTTATCACCGGTAGCTGTGTAATCAGACAGGCGATGATGATGATGATCTTTTTCATGACTGTAATTTTTATTTGGTGATAATTAACCATTTTTCTGACTTTCAGGCATTTTAATAAGTTACAGTAAACCACTGCACATCCTGGAAGGTAACAGTACAGGAAGCATTTGCTGCACAATACACTTCAAAATAATCATTTTGAGAGATATCGCCCACAAATATCACCGTTGCAAATTGCATGGGAGAACTGGCAGCCGATGGTCTCAGGTCGCATTCGCCATAGCGTACACCGGTATTTCCGTTTTTCACGAGTCCGATTGAAATTATCCGGCTTGTCGAACTTACTGAAATATTTCCTGTGATAATGAACATGCCATACATTTTGTTGTTCGGTTGATAGGTGATTCTGTTATTATTTACTGCAAACTTACAGGTGAGGTATGAGGTATTTGTCCACTGTGCTTTATACCATGTTCCGGAACAAGAAATATTTGTAGTAGAAGAATTATTGTTAACATTTATCTTGCATTTGGGGTTCTGGTCTTCAATTCCTGAATTGTTCAGAATTTTGATATTGGCATCGCGTCCGTCAGATCTGGTAAAGTCGTATCCTTCGAAGAATTTGCCGGTATAGTTCCATGTATTATTGGTAAAAAACAGGTCTGAAAAAGAAATATTACCTCCATAATAGGTAACAGCCGTATCAGTTCCCTGTTCATTATAGAAACCACAATTCATGATTGAAGCCGTAATTTCCGATCCTTTATTCAGTTCGAGGCCTCTTCTGCAATTCATAAAGTCGCATTCGGAGATTTTAAAGGTAGTTCCTGACGTTGAACTTTTGATTTGTATTCCTGCAAAAGTCATATCTTCAAAATCAGTTTCAAAAATCCAGAGTTCTGCATCTGTTGTTACGGTAATACCCCTGTAAAAAGTGCTGAATACACAGTCTTTCACTTCATTATAAGTACCACTTCCGTTAAAATGAATAGCATCTTCATTGACACTGGAACCATATCCGCTCAGACCAGATCCGTCAAATGTCAGCATTTTGAAATAACATTCGCTTTCACAGACGAACATGGGTTGATCATCAAGTCCGGAGGCAGACTGAATGATTGCGCTGCCGTAGGAGATTCCTTCTATCGTCAGGCTGTAGGGCAGATCAATCGTAATGGTTGAGGAAATGGAATATGTACCTGAATTTAATCTGACAATTGAAGCATTTGACATGTGTTCATCCAGAAACTCTATTATTTCATCCAGTGTAGTCCAACTGCCATTGGGTGATACATCAAAAACGTTTTCCGGGCTTAAATCCTTTTCTTTAATCATCCACTCGCCATTGACTGCCAGAAATGTTTTCGATTCCCATCTGTAGAGCTTTGTACTGTTTTTACTGTCAATATAACTGCCTGAGTTAGGCTGAATTACTATCAGATCTTTATAAGACCCAACATTTTTAATGGTGATAGCCAAACCGTTATTGGCAGAGCTAATGGCAGGCAAGGTAATAGTGATGTCGTTGCTTGCGAGTACAAGTGTTTCATTGGTGGTTAATGTACAGCTGACTGTTTTACTGACAGGATTTGCATCTTCGGTACCTATTTTGGTCCACTGTGTCCCGTTATAGAACCAAAATCCGGCATTCCCATCCGTCTGATAAACCATCAGACCAGTAGCAGGTGATGAGATAGCCACACGATCTGAATTGGTCATTCTTGGGATCAGAATACCTTTTGAAGTAGATTTCAGTTCAAGAACAGATGTACTGTTTGGCGTGAATGAATTTCCATCATCAGAAATACCGACATTCTGAGCAAGTCCATTGGTATTAATCATGCTTGCTACAATTGTCACCATCAGAATTTGTTTCATTGTTTTCATGGTCGTCAACTTTTAAAATTTCGATTCAAAAATAAAAACCGCTTTGGAGGCTTTGCAAATTCTATATTGTAAATTATTGATTTTCATTTTGATAGAAGGGGTTTCATTTTATTCTTTTGAAATGTGATTTTTGATTTTTTAAAAAAGTTTCAGACTTTTTTTCATGTGCTCAGTGATCATTCCCTAATAAAGTTTAAATTAACCCAACAGACAGATTTATTTTAACGGCCAGTTTGCAGAGTTTTAACTTCGTCACATCGAAATATTCCGCAATGTTCTGAAAGCAGGCATCAGTATCTTATTCGGATCAACTTCAACATCAATTTGTTACGAATAATGACATGACATGAAATGGCTATGTGATTAAATAAATTTTGAACCAGAAAATGACACCTGTAAATTTGCTTTCGTAAATGGATTGTCAATCCGGTTTTTCACTGAAAAATTTTAAATAAAATGAGAGCAATAGCTTATCAGTTCAGCGAATGGAACAACATTAAAAATTTTGAACATTTGTTTCCCGGACAAATATTGAAAATGAACAGACATGAGATATTGTGGGGAAATGAGAACAATCAGGTCATTTATTTATTCAAATATGGAGTAGTTTGTTTTTTAGGCTACAATGAAGAGGAGGTAGCCTCATTATATCAGCAAATTCTGGAGTGCAGCCCCAATCCATTGCCTGAGCGTATCGGAGAAGTGTATCAGGTGTTGACCGGAAATGAGAAAATAGAAGTAGGTTATTACAAAACACTCATTCCTGAATTTGATTATGAAGCCATTAAAACCATTATGCTTAACCTTGCCCAGAGTGTTACACTTACCTATTATAAAAAACAAACGGAGAAATTGCTGGAAGATATACAGCAATACACATTTAAACTTGAAAAGTATGGCAGTTTTAAGATTGGCATGACACGACTGAAAAAATTTGTGGGCAAAGCACTGAGTATCAACAACCGGATCAGTGAAAACCTGTATGAGATTGATTCTCCGCCAAATGCATGGGATAATGAATATCTTGAAACCCTGGACGAAGAACTGAAAGAAATTTTTAAAATCAAAACCCGTACGCATCTGATAATTCAAAATGTGGAAATTATCAGGGACAACCTTGAAATTTTTATCGAAATGTTGTATCACCGCAAGGGTGAAATACTTGAGTGGATAGTTATTATTTTAATTGTCATTGAGGTCATTCATGCTTTTGCCGGAGAGATTTTTTAACCTCTTTTCCAGAAAAAAGGCTAAAGCGAAATAAAAAATTTCACCGCATAAAAACCATAATCTGGATAAAACAGAAATTGTAGCCGATAATTCCGGGCTTAAGCCCGATTTAACCAGAAAATAAACCAATGTTCCTTCTCTGATGCCCAGTCCTCCGGGAAAAATAAAAGCAATGATGGAAACAGAGGTAGCCAGTGAAAACAAAGGTATATCAACTGCCATCAGCTTTCCGCTTATGCTGAAACAAAGAAAAGTGAAGCCCAGTCCCCAGAAAAAATAAGCAGCAACATACCAAAAGCCTGCAAGCAGACTCTCCCTGATATTGATGAAGTTTACTGTTGCTGAACTTCTGAAGATTGTTTTAACCAGTCTGACAGCCAGATTGTGAACGGGTCTGATAAAAAGAATCAGGAGAATGGAAAGGGTCAGGCCAATCCAGACTATCATTTCGGTTACAGTTACAGGCAGAACAAATACTACTACCGATCCGATTAAAAGATTAACGATCAATGAAATCATCTGTGCTTTGAATGAGATGATAGAGGTTTGGGTCAGGGGAGCCCCTTTCAGACTGATGTATCCGGCCCGCCCGATTAAAACCATAAATTTTCCGGGTAAATACTTTGCAAAAATGGGTTTTCCTTCTGAAACCACTGATTCTTTGTATGATACATTTATTCGGTGATGCCTTAATATATTTTGCCATGCCATCGGTATAAACAGATAGCCGGTAAAAAGAAAGAGTAAGGATAAAATCAAATATAAAATATTGATTTTCAATCCTTTTAATGAAAAATAATCAAATTTTACAAGCATCCAGATTAAAAAAATAAAGGCAAGATAAATGAGCAGGTTCAGCCAGAACTTTAAAGGTTTATTCAATATTGCCGGCATTTTGGTCAATCTTTATATAGCCGTTCATTGTCCTGAATGTCCATCCACATGGCGAATAAGATGGACTGAAGCATGGAAATGGTGATGAACAATACAATAAACATAATACTGTTTGAAATTTGTCGTCCCGGCATGAACATGAGTGGAACCATATAGATAATAAAGGGAATGAGGGCAAAAAAGAGCAGAAAACCTATATGATAAAGGATAAATAGTGGATGAAAATTTCTTAAAAGGTATTTTTGCCAAAGCCTGTGAAAGAAAGACTTTATAAGTAACCACGAAATGGTGGGAATTACTCTGAAAGGTTTCAATTTGGATGTTTCTCCGATGTGATAGACAGGTTTTATTTCCACTTCTTTTAAACTGCATTGGGCAATGTTGAGTTTCACCAGTAAATCGTTTGGCATGCCATAACGCCTGTAAATCTTATGTAATTCAATGGAATGCAATGCTTTAAGTGAAATAGCCGTATATCCGCACTGTGTATCGCTCACATGCCAGTATCCTGAAGCAATTTTGGTAAGTATGGATAAAACTGAATTGCCCCAAAATCTTGTTCGGGGAATGATATACGGGGCACTTTTGTGTATCAGCCTGTTGCCTTTGACGTAATCAGCTTCGCCAGTAAGCACCGGTAAAACGATGGATTCAAGTTCTTCCGGGTCCATTTGCCCATCGCCTGCCATCACCGCACAACACTCAATACCTTTGTCTTTACACCATTTATATCCCCTTGCAATGGCACCACCCACACCACTGTTTTCTTTCAGTCTGATGCTGATGAGCCGGTCATTCTCTTCTCCTTCAATGATTTCATAAGGAGGAAGCTCTTCCGATTCTTTTTTCATCAGCTCTTCAACCATATAATCGGCATGATTGTAACCGTTTCTTTCTTTTAAAGAATTGATTTTCAGTGTTATGTCAGATTTTCCAAGTTTTTCCCTGAAACTTTCGGTTATCTGACAAGTACGATCAGTTGAACAATCATCTACGACAATGATTCTGTCAACGAAGGCTGGTATGGTCGATAAAACTTTTTCTATTTGTTTTTCCTCATTATAGGCTGGAACGACCACAGCAACTGATTTATTATTAAGCATCCGGCTGGTTATTTCAGGATTTAATTTTACGGCAAACCTAATTAATTTCAGACTGACAATTGAACAGAATTTCGGATTTTGGTATAATTATCCCGCAGTCAGATGTCAGATTGCTGAGATTATTCTTCGCTACATTCTTCGGTTTAAATTGTGCATGAACTCTTAATGTTATGTCCAATAGTAATTTTTTTCTACTTTTGAAAGTTCAAAAGCATTGTCATTATTTACAGAACAATGGATAATTTTAAAAGTCTTGCCAAAAAACTTAATCCGGCTGTTCCCAAAAGAGTATTACTAATCGTTGCCGGACTTTTCTGGCTAATGGTTTCGGTCAGAATTCTGATGTTGTCGTCAAAGTATTTTTTAATGGGTTCTGATAGTTTCTGGCTTTTTGCTGCATTAAGCCTGCCTTCATACCTGATCTTTTTCTATTTTGTTTTCTTCAGGCTGATAAAAAAACATACTTCCCGGATTATCTTAAAAAACAATTATGCCTGCATTTTTGGATTTTTCGACTGGAAGTCTTACGGAATCATGGCATTTATGGTGGTGTTAGGCATTCTGACTGTTTACAGGTTCAATATTCCTCATTTTCCGCTTTCGGTTTTCTTTTTTGCACTCGGATTCAGCATGTTGAGTGCAGCCATCTATTTCTTTTACTATGCCATCCGGTTTGATTATACTTCGAAAAAATTTTATAAAAAAGTTCATCAATAAACGATTGATTATGAGGCTGTTTTTACAATCATTTTTTGCTTTCAGCATTATTTTAGGTTCTTTCAGTGCATTTTCGCAGAAAGAAGACTGGCAAACTTTTTACGAAAAATCGGGGTTCAAGGCAACTCCCCGCTATGATGAAACCATTGAGTTTTGTAAACGGCTCGATAAAGCCTCCGATTGGGTTTATTTCACCTCTTTTGGCAAATCGCCCGAAGGCAGGGATCTTCCTTTGCTGATTATCGACCGTGACGGAATGAAAAAACCACTGGAAGTAAAACAGACTGAAAAGATTATCGTATTGATACAGGCAGGAATTCATGCCGGAGAGATTGACGGAAAAGATGCAGGACTGGTACTTTTCAGGGATATGGTCATTGATAAAAAATACAGCGAATTACTAAAAAATGTTACCATTTTGTTTATTCCTATCCTGAATGTTGACGGACATGAACATTTTGGTAAATTTAACAGAATCAATCAAAACGGGCCGGAGGAAATGGGCTTCCGCACCAATGCCACCAACCTCAATCTCAACCGTGATTACCTCAAGGCAGATGCGCCTGAGATTCAGGCATGGCATAGCTTGTTTAACGAATGGCTCCCCGATTTTTTTATAGATATACACTCCACTGATGGTGCTGACTATCAGTATGTTCTGACCTATCATCTCGAAATTTTCGGAAACATGAAAGAATCACTGACCGACTGGCAGAAAAATGTGTTTCTGAAATATGTCAGCGATAAAATGGAAAAGGATAAAATCCCCATTTTCCCTTATGTGATTTTCAGAAAATGGCATGATCCGCGAAGCGGATTGATTAGTTGGGTCGGAAGTCCGGTTTTATCTCATGGCTATACTGCCCTTCAAAACAGGCCTGGCTTATTGATTGAGAACCACATGTTGAAAGATTACAAAACAAGGGTTGATGCCACCATCAGCATGCTGAAATATACCCTTGAGGTATTGAACAAAGAATCAAGAAACCTTAAAAATCTTTTAAGGGAAGCTGATTTTTATGTAGGGTCAAAATCTTTCATGCAAAGCAAATATATTTTAAAATGGACACCATCATCCGACAGCACCATTGTTAGCTTTAAAGGTTTTGATTATGAGGTGGTTAAGAGTGATTTAAGTGGGGGAGACTGGTTCAGATACTCCAATAAACCAAAAGAGTTTAAGATTCCTTATTTCAACCGTCAATTGCCTTCGGTAATGATTGACCTTCCGGCAGCTTACATCATTCCGCCTCAATGGCAAGAAGTCATTAAAAGGCTTGAAATACTGGGAGTCAGAATGGATTACCTTTCACAATCTGCAAAAATTAAAGTAGAGTTATACCGCCTGAACAACCCTGAATTCAGTAACAAACCTTATGAAGGCAGACAAACCGTAACCCGCTTTGATCTGTCATCCTCCACTGAAGTGGTAACATTTCCCAAAGGCTCTGCCATTATCAGACTCAGGCAGCCTTCGGCTCAGGTGGCTATTCACGCACTTGAACCTCAGGGGCCTTCCAGTTATGTTTTCTGGGGCTTTTTTAACAGTATTTTTGAACAAAAGGAATACAGCGAAAGCTATGTCATGGAGAAATTAGCACGGGAGATGCTGGCAAAAGACGAAAATCTGAAAAAAGAATTTCAGGAAAAGATGAAAGATGAAAAATTTGCCGGCAACAGTTTTGAAATACTTAACTGGTTTTACAGCAAATCACCCTACTGGGACAACCGTATTGGCCTTTATCCTGTTGGTCGAATCATGGATGAAGAAATATTGACCGGACTCCCGTTTAAATAATTATATTTGTAAGTTCAATCTTTAATAGAATCAATCAGATTATGAAAAGACTTTTATCATCATTGGCTTTAGTATTATTTGTTAATACTCATTTTTTGCTTGCACAAAATTATTGTATTCCGTCAAGCAATTGTTTTTATGCCCCCATCCTCACTGTCGTTACCTCAGGAGCGGTAACCAATCTGAACCTTCCCAACAATGGATGTTCTGCTAATTCCTATGTGCTTCATCAAGACATGTTTGTGGGAGTTCCATCCGATACCATCACTTTTACGATAGGCCTGGCTGGTCTTTTACAGACCGGTATTATTATCTGGGCCGACTGGAACAATGACGGGGATTTTGCCGATGCAGGCGAAAGTATTTTCAGTACAACAACCAGTTCCACTTCCGCTACCGGAACCATGTACGTGCCTTCTTCTGTATCCATAGGTGTGAAGAGAGTGCGAATCAGGACAAATTATTATACAATACCGACAGATCCTTGTGTTTCACAATTTTATGGGGAAACCGAAGATTTTAACCTGACCATTGTAAAGCCCGGAGGTACTGATCTGGCACTTACCAGTATTGACAGCCCCATCGTATTTAGAACCGGAGCCAATACTATCTGGATAAAATACTCCAATCTCTCAACAAACACCATCACAAAATTTGATGCAGGATTTAAGCTTGACAATTCAACTCCTGTAACCTTAACAAATATAACAACATCTCTTGCTCCGGGAGAAACAAAATCTTATAAATTTACCACTTCATTAAATGTAAGTACATCCGGCTCTCATCAGTTAAAGGTCTGGGTTGCAAATCCGAATGGAACAGGTGCTGATTCTGATCCTACCAATGATACCATCCTTAAGGGTATCTGCACGGGCATCAGCGGAACCTATACTATTGGCACCAATGGTGATTTTCAGACTTTTGGAGCTGCAGTGGCCGCTATGCAAAACTGTGGTATTTCAGGTCCGGTTACTTTTAACATATTGCCGGGAACTTACAACGGGAGAGTGGTTATCCCTGATATTTCAGGGATGTCATCCACCAATACGGTTACTTTTGACGGACAGGATGTAACTAAAGTAAGCCTGAGTTATGCCGGAGTTTCTTCTTCCGACAGGGCTACAGTGGTTTTAAACGGATGCTCCTATGTAACTTTCAGAAGAATGAAAATAATTAACACAGGAACTTCCTATGAACTGGGGGTGTATATCGGAAATAATTCTCATCACAACACCATCAGAGAATGCTCGATTGTGGTCGGAAATTATAGCAGTTCAACTGTGGCGGGCATTCTGCTTGCATTTGATGAAAACGGTAGCAGCGGGCAGAATATGAATATCAACAACAACCTGATTTATCAAAACAGCATTACCGGAGGTCATACCGGTGTCAGATTAAGTGGTGGAGCTTCATCTTTAGGCTATTACAACAAGGTCATCGGAAATAATTTTTCCGAACATTATTATGCGGCAATATTACAGTCGGGTATGGTCAGAACAACCATTCAATACAATAACATTACCAATATGAAATCAGCTCAGGCCGTAGGCATTATGTCTGATTATTATTGTGGAGGAACCGTCATTGACGGGAATATTATCAATCCGGGGCGTTGTGGTATTTCCCTGAATGCCGAAAATTCAGCTATTTCGGATAGCTCATTTATTATCAATAATATGATTTACAATTTTTCCAACAGTGCCCTACAACAGGGTATTTATTCCTATTACGATTTAATGCTGAGAATTTACAACAACTCTATTGTGGTTAACGGTACGAATGATGACAGCGTTTCGAGTGCTATCTGTCTGTTTTATACGAGAGGTTCCGAAATTTTCAACAATATTCTTGTCAGCTCCAATAAAAACCTGCTGGTTTCAATGAAGGTGCTTTCATATACCATATTGCCTCAGCTCGATTTTAATTTATATTATTATGTCGGAACCACCAACCGTAAGTTTTTTATCAACAACAAATCTTATCTGAACCTGACAGGTTTCAAAACAGATAATACATACTTTGCCGTACCGCACGACAAATATTCCTATGATCAGAAAAATCCCAATTTTATTTCTTCCGCTAATTTACATCTGGTATCCACACAGCCCCCGTATATCGGAAAGAAAACATGGCTCAGTAAAGATGTGGACGGTGATTTACGTTGCCCCTATGCCGGATTTCTGGGAGCTGATGAACCGACCTATCAGGGGATAAAGCCAACCGCAGGCTTTATCACGCAGGATACCATCTGCAATGAATCGCCTGTGGCCTTTTTCAATAAATACACTGCTCTTGATCCGGTCAGCCATGCCTGGTATATTAACGGAGTTTATGATACAAATTCACTGAACCTTGTTCATGTTTTTCCAAAGAATATGACCTCGGCAACCATCATGCTTATCAGTACCAATTGTTATGGAAGCGATACATTTACCCATACGGTATATATACGTGCACCTCTGAGTAAGCCTGTTCCCGCTTTTCTCAGTGATAAAAATATTATATCTCCTTTTGATGAGGTCAATTTTTTTGATGCTTCCACCGGCTGCCCCTCCGAATGGGAATGGAAGATTTTTCCTGAAACCTTTAACGATCCTTATCTCGGTAATATTCCTACCTTCTATTTTATCAATTTTACCGATCGTTACAGCCAGAATCCTATCATCAGATTTGAAGTGGCTGGTGCTTATGATGTCAGGCTGATCGTGAAAAATTCAAAAGGTGTTGATAGCGTCAGGGTGAATAAATATATCATTGTCAAACCGTTACAATACATGTGTCAGTATGTTTTGCCGGAAGTTGCCATTTCTCCATTTGGACTCCTGACAGATGACTCCGGACCTCAGGGCGACTATTCCAATAATCTGAATTGTACCCTCCAGCTGACTCCCTGTGTCGATACCCTGACATTTACCTTTTATGAATTTGAACTTTCTTCGGGTGATTATCTCAAAGTATATGATGGCACAGGAAGTCAGGGGACACCTTTATGGGATTTCAATACCTATGGAGCCAATGGACTCACCGGAAGCCTGTCGAGCAGTACTTTTCCGAAAACACTTACCGCTACCAGCGGCAGAATGTTTTTCCAGTTTACCACCAACGCAAACGGCACTAACAAGGGATTTTTGGGAGAATGGTTTGGAACTCAGTCTCAGGTATCAAAACCTGCGGCTTATTTTACCGGCCCTGACTCAGGTTGTGTAGGGGTTGAGATTGCTTTCCAGAACTTATCCACCGGAAGCGACCTGATTTATGAATGGGATTTTGAAGGAACCGGTATTGCTCAGTCAACAGCAAAAGATGGATTACATACCTTTAATTCATCGGGGGTTTATCCGGTAAAACTGAAAGTTAAAAACTGCGGTGGCGATTCTGTATTTGTCAAAAATATTGTCATTATTTCTCCGACTACAGTTCCTCAGGCTGATTTCATTGCTGACAATGTAAAACCAAGAAAATCAATAGATGAGGTATTATTCACCAACCTGACAAAAGGCTGTGCCAATAGTTTTAAATGGGACATCAATCCTTCCAGTTTTACCCCTGTTTCGGATTATCCGAACGGTAACAATCCTAAGATTATCTTCAATGAAACTACCTGTTATACCATTACCCTCATTGCTTCATACGGGAGCAGCAAAGATACATTTACCAGAACTTGTTATGTTTATCCGATTGATTACTGTATTCCGGTGGTCAACAACCTGAACAGTGATATCGGTATAAACCGTGTTCAAATAGGCACTATCAATTGCAGCTCTTCTTCAGGATCAAAAGCTTATAGCGATTATTCCAAAGATTATTATACATACCTTGACAAATATGCCAAACATGTCATCACCATTTCCAGAAATACAAATTTAAATGCCATGACACGAAAAGTCTGGATTGACTGGAATATTGACGGTGATTTCAACGATCAGGGGGAAGAAGTACTATATCAGCCTTCCGGTACTTCACTTTCATATACGGATACCATCAGGGTACCCGGCTACGCTCAGACAGGCCCGACTAAAATGAGAATAGGGGTCTGTATTGCAGGATTTCCCAATCTGCCTTGCGGAACAAATCTCATTGGTGAATTTGAAGACTATAAAGTAATTATCAGGAATTATTCCCTGGCACCCGTTGTGACGCTGATAGGAAACGATACCGTTTCTGTTGAACAATGCTCCTTATTCAATGATCCGGGAGCTACTGCTGTTTCAAATCTTTTCGGAAATATGACCTCTCAGATTTTAAAAACAGATAATGTTGACTGGACTTCCCCTGGTACGTACCAGATAAATTATGCAGTTCGTGATAGTTTCGGAAACCATGGCCAGGCTACAAGAACTGTCATTATCACACCTGAAAAACATGCACCTTATCTGAAATTACTGGGTAACAATCCTGATACCATTGATGTAGGAGATACTTATTTCGATCCGGGATTTTTAACCTATGATTCCTGTAGCGGTATTTACGATACGATTATCAATAACATGCTGAAAAACAAATTTTTAGGCAAATATCAAATCCAGTATCAGGTGATGGATATGGCCGGAAACATTGCTTCGGTGCTCAGGGATGTTTATGTCATTGACAGAATTCCTCCTGCGATAAACCTGATTGGCAAGTCTGTTGACTCTGTCAGAGTCTTTACAACATGGTCTGATCCGGGTGCTTCGGCAACCGATAATTATGATAAAAAACTCAGTATTACTATATCCGGCAATGTAGATGTAGCAAAAACAGGCACTTATGTTTTAAAATACAGCGTCAGCGATTCCTGTGGCAACGGTCCGGTTTCTGTTTCCCGTGTGGTCGTGGTGTATGACGACATCAGGCCTCAGTTCACAGCCTTATACAATGACCAGGATACTGTAATTGTGGATGTCGATCATGCAATCCCATGGCTGAAAGTGAAAGCCACCGACAATTATGATCCATCTGTTAACATTGATTCTGCCGGCAGCTATTATCAGGCATTTCCGGATGGTATTGCCCGGCAACTTGGATTTTATACTTTAATCTATTATTGTTCCGACAAAGCTGGAAATCAGGCCTATCTGAACTTTACCATTCAGGTGGTTGACAGGATAAAGCCTGTCATCAAACTCAAGGGAGCCAGCGTTTTGAATGTCTGCAGGTATAAAACAGCCGATACGTCAGACCTGTTGTTCGATGTAACCGATAACTATGACAAGAATCCGTCTGCCTTGGTAACAGGTACTTATTACAAGGAATATTTGCCCAATCGTTATGTCGGGCTTTTCAACATCGTTTATCATGCAAAGGATGCCAGCGGGAATGTGGCAGATTCTGTTATCCGTTATGTGAATGTGTATGAATGTGGCAGTATTTCAGAAGAAAATAGACAGCTGAATATTTCACTCTATCCCAATCCGAATAACGGGAAGTTTTATATTCTTTCGGAGGAAAACATTATCTCTGCCGAAGTTTTTAATGCCATTGGGCAGAAAGTGATGATAACGGATAAACATTTTGTTCAGGGCAATCAGCTTTATATGGAAATTCCGTCTGCCCGGCAGGGGATTTATCTGGTCAGGGTGGATACTGAGCGTGGAAGCAGAATCTTTAAAATCAATATATTTTAGGAAAGGAAACCTGATAATGGTTTTGAAGGGAAATCTGCCTGCATGTGGCTGATTTTTTCTACTGAAGCTTGTTTGTATTTACCTGAAAAACAACAGGAAAATAATGGGGATGGTCAGTCCGGCCAGGGCAAGAATGAGTCCGCGCCAGAGCAGTCCGTTTTTACCTCTGACAATAAAAAGCCCTGTGATAGCCATCAATGCCAGCGAAATGGCATAAATGTCTGAAAAATAAGTCCACCAGCGTCCCGGGTCATAATGCAGAAAGTTGATCTGATTGAAAAAAGGCCTTTTCCTTATGCTTTCTATCCGTGCTTCTCCGGTAGAATAATCAATAACAATCTGTCCTTCTTTGAAAAAAGCCTTTACCAATCCGGCTTTCGGAAAATAAAAACCTTTCAGACCCCTTTCGCCATGAGCGGTAATCAGACTGTCGAGATAATCTCTTGATATGTTTTCCTTTGCAACAGGTTTAACCGAAATATCTTTCCCTTTAATGATGTAATTGGGATTCCAGATTTCATTGTGGTTGATGGCGATACCTGAAATGGCGTAAATAAGGGTAACACCAAAAAAGAAATACCCCAAATCGCGGTGAATCACCCTGTTCCATTTTCTCCAGTTTATTTTCATGGCAAAAAATTCAAAAAAAGAGCTGTCTCCGGAGGAAACAGCTCTTTGGATGTTTTAAAGGTAGGTCGTTATTCTTTAACTTCTTCGAATTTAGTTACTTCTATCCAGTAGCGTCTGTATTTGCCGTCTTTGCTTTCGGCAATTTTCTGACGGATGGCAGCATAGCGGTCGTCTTCGCATTTTCCTTCCTTATGTTCGGCTGACTCATCTATACATTCTGATTTTGCTGTATCTTTTACAGCTACATTTTCCACTTTTCCTTCCTTCACTGCTTTGGCATCAACAGGTTGGGCGTTTCCGGCATTGACTTCTATGCTTTTGTTTGCTGTGTCGTTGGCGGCATCTTCGGCTTCCCATTGCCTGATGGTATCTTCGGTGATGATTTCTTCTTTTATAATTCCAAAAACCTTCACTTTCTTGCCTTCCAGTTCCACTGGAAATTCACTGATCTGCTCTCCAGCAAATACAACAATTTTATTGTCCGGATTATCACCAACAAGGAACATTTTTTTCCCGCCATGTTTGCAGATATGAACTACCATACCGGTCATACTCACTTGCTGATCCACCAGGGTAGCAGCTTGCTCTTCAAATTTGTTGATGTCGATTTCAGTAACTTTTGCCTGTTTTTTTCCACAGGAAATCATGACTAAAATCATCAGGCTGAATAATGCTGTTTTTCTCATAATTTAATTTAATTTAAAAATTTTTACTTTTCATTGGCCTGCAAAAATAACTGTAACCGGAAATTATACAACATGAATTTTACCGATTGACAATCGCAGTGATTCTTTTTTGCGATTCACCTGTAATAAAGATAAAGCCAGAACACCAGATAGCTTTTGCTTAGCGGCCTTTAAGCTTTATTCATCAGTATTTCAACATTCTTTTTCCAAAGCTTTCTGAAAACATTCATTGATCTCCACCCACCCGTCACCCATATCAGATAATTTTCAAAATCAATTCGCTATGACGTTTTGTTAAAAATCTGACCTTTCTTCTGCCGGTCTATTTTTTGGGAGGCGTACTCAGGTTCAGATAGGGGATATAAAACTTTTCAGGGGAGGCTTTGGTAAAAACCTGAGTCATCAGTCCTGTTTTTTTTCCGCATCTTTTCACTTCTTCCAGTTTAACCATATCTTTTTGCTGCAAGTTGATAATCTCACTGACAAAGAAATGATTTTCAATTCTTTTTTCAATGCCATTGAGGCTATAGGTAATGATATTATAAAACACAAAAGGGGAGGTTTCCTTGGTGAAAGTCAGCGATTTGTTGTTTTTTCTCGGGGGGAATTTTGGTAAATCACAGTGGTCGTAGTAGCTGCTGTTGATGGTATATTCCGAAACGAGTTTTTTGGTTTGTGGCGGAATAATTAATTCCGGGTTTTCGGAATAGGAAGTGGAATAGCCCGACATAGAACCGGCCACCGGTGTGGTTACCATCGGACTGACAACACCCGTGTTGGTTGATTTGGTATAGACCCTGTTTTTAAAATAATCATTGGCATACCCGTTCATCACATAAAATGATTTGCTGAGTTCAATCACGGCATCTTCTGAGGATTTGTTATAAATACTGAAGCTGAAATCCCCGCCAACGCCCCAGAGATTGTAGCTGACCAGCAGGTTCTCATCTTCAAAGCTGATACTGGACGCACTTAACTGTCCGTTTTCCGGTGATGTCGTGTAAAGCTGATAGTAATTGCTTACCTTGCATCCTGTCAGGGCAATTACCAGTAAAAAAAGCATTTTCCTTTTCATATTTTTGATTTTAATAGGTTTTTTCTGTATTTACTCCGTTTTATTTCGTTTCAAAGTTAAATCAATTAATGGAAACAGATGTTTTTTAGTGGAGTAATTCTCTCGGGTATTTCTATATTATCAGTAAAATTTTTATTCATACTAAGGTAAAACGTTGATGTTTTCTTACTTATAAAAAAATTTGTATTTTATTTTCGTGTTATTTAACTTTGAACTGATTTTTTGAGGCATTTTCCTGAACGAGCATTAAAAATTTACCGGATGAGTAACCATATAAAATTACCACAAAGCAAAAACCCCCTCTTTAAACTGCTGTATATTTCTTTGCTTATCATTCTGACTGTAAGTGCCGTAATATATATCCAAAATGAAATAAACAGTGAAAAACGGGTGCTTAAGAATGAATTGCAAGCCATTGCCCGCTTAAAGATAGATGATATTTCGGAATGGTATAATGACCAGTTATATGACACAAAATTGTTATCAGAAGGTAATTTGCGACAGATTTTTTTTAAAAGATGGCTGGAAAAAAAGCTCTCTGAAGACAGTCTCAATATCTGTTATAATCTGCTGATTAACAAGAAGTTACATAGATTGCAAAACATCTTGCTTGCCGATACGAATGGAATTATCCTGCTTTCTGCAGTTCCTGATTCGGCTCAAACCGATGTGGTTTTCAGGCAGAAAATAAAAGAGTGTGCAATGAAAAGGCAGGTCATATCATCAGACCTCTATTCCTGCAAGGTTCACCGGCAGATTCATATTGATTTTATGTCCCCCGTGTATGATGATAACCAAAATATTCTGGCAGTGCTGGTTTGCAGGGTTTCTCCGGATTCTTTTCTATATCCCGTGCTAAGCAAATGGCCGGTTCCTTGTAAATCTTCCGAAACCCTTATTGCCCGTGCGGATGGCGACAGTGTGGTTTTCCTGAACAGGCTAAGGTTTAATGAGGATGCTGCTTTGAAAATAAAATTTCCCTTAAGCAACATGAAATTGCCTGCCGTCAGGGCATTGAGAGGTCAGACCGGCATGTTTGAAGGAAAAGATTACCGTGGGGTGAAGGTCATTGCCTATCTGGCTCAAATCCCCGGCACATCATGGGTAATGGTGGCTAAAACAGACAGGAAGGAACTTTATAATGATGTTTATAATGAACTTGCATTGTTGATTGTATTGTTTGCCGTTTTGTTTGGTTTTATTGTTTTTACCGGCTTTTTTATAATAAAATCAAGGCAGGCGGGTATTTACAGAAAACTTTACACTACTCAGGGAGAATTTAAAGCCACACTTTACAGCATCGGAGATGCCGTAATGGTTGTAAACAAGGACGGCTTCATTGAAATCATGAATCCTGAAGCAGAAAGGATTACAGGCTATAGTGAACAAGAGGCCATTGGTCGTCAGCTTCCGGAGATTTTCAGGATCATCAGCGAAGAAACGCGGCAGGAAGTTGAAAATCCTATTGTTCGGGTGAAAAGGGAAGGCTCTGTTGTTGGATTAGCCAATCATACCTTGCTGATTTCGAGGGATGGTAATGAAATTCCCATAGCCGACAGTGGCGCACCTGTAAAAGATGAAAATGGAAATATGACAGGCATCATTCTCGTTTTCCGGGATCAGACAGATGAAAGAAGATTACAGAAAGCAGTTGAAGAAAGTGAAGAAAAATACAGGTCTTTGTTTGAATCGACCAATGATGGCATTTGCCTGCATGAGATTGTTTACAATGAGCAAGGCGAGGCAGTCAATTACAGAATCCTCGATGTAAACAGAAAATATGAGGAGTTGCTAAATCTGAAAGCTTCTGAGGTGGTGGGTAAACTTGGAACAGAAGCATATCAAACCGAGGAACCACCTTACTTTGAAACATATTTAAAGGTAGCCCGGACCGCTGACCCCTATCATTTTGAGACCTTTTTTGAACCTTTGAACAAGTATTTTTCCATCAGTGTCTTTTGTCCTGCTCCTGACAGGTTTGCTACCGTATTTCAGGATATTACCATCAGAAAACAGGCTGAACTGGCCTTGAAAGAAAGTGAAGAGTTTCTGAAAACAACTATTTACAGCATAGGTGAAGGTGTTATCATTACAGATGAAAAAGGGCTTGTTACGCGTTTGAATGAGGAAGCTGCCCGCCTGACCGGCTATTCCGAAAAAGAAGCAAGGCACAAGCATCTGAGGACAGTTTTCCGGATCATTAACGAAGAAAACCGTCAGGAAGTGGAAAGCCCCTTCGATAAAGTTATCAGAGAGGGCACGGTGGTCGGACTGGCTAATCATACCTTGCTGATTTCCAGAGCAGGAAAGGAAATACCCATTGCCGACAGTGGCGCCCCTATCAAAGATGAAAATGGTAATATTTTAGGTGTTATCCTCGTGTTCAGAGACCAGACCAAAGAGCGTCTTGCACAGAAAATGATGGATATCAGGCTCAGATTGTTCGAATACGCTGCTCATCATAATGTTGAAGAAACCTGTACGAAAATGCTGGATGAAACTGTAAATCTTGTTGATAGCAAAATAGGATTTTATCATTTCGTGGCTGAAGATGAACAACACCTGCAGTTGCAGGCATGGTCAACGCAGACAAAGGAGAAATTTTGCAAGGCTGAAGGCTCAGGGCTGCATTATAATATTAATGAAGCAGGCGTTTGGGTCGATTGTATCAGGGAACGAAGATCCATCATTCATAATGATTATCAGTCGTTACCAAACAAAAAAGGAATGCCTGAAGGGCATGCCGAAGTGATCCGCGAGTTGGTTGTCCCTGTTTTCAGGAATAATAAAATTGTTGCGGTTCTGGGAGTGGGAAACAAAGCCGCAGACTATACCCAAAACGATCTCGAAATTGTTGAATACATGGCTGATGTATTGTATGAAGTGGTTAATCAGAAACGCATGGCAGAACTGCTCAGCGAGAATGAGGAAAGATTCTCGAAGGCATTTCATGGGAGCCCTTTGCCGGGAGCTATGATAGATATGCAAAATATGCAATTCGTTGATGTCAACGATGCTTTGCTGAATGCCTTGAATATGAAAAAAGAGGCTATTATCGGCTTTAATGTGAAAGATGTTCCGTTTTTTAATTTGAGCGATGAGGTGAAAGAGCAACATTTCAGGCATTTTGAAGAACTCAGGCAAAAAGGATACAGCCTGAATTTTCCTTTTGTCATTGAAAGTAAAGATCATGGCATGTCAAGAGAATTTATCATGTTTTCATCTTTACTTCAGGCAGGTGGTAAAAAACTGGTGCTGAGCTATATGGTAGATATCACCGAAAAGAGAAAGATGGAAAAAGAGCTGAGAGAAAAACTGGACGAACTCCAGCGCTGGTATTCCGTGACTGTCGGCAGGGAAAACAGAAATATTGAACTGAAAAAAGAAGTGAACGAATTGTTAACAAAGCTGGGTCAGCCTCCTAAATACAAAGAAATATGATAATGGAAAAAAACAAGCAAATTAAAGATTTTCTCGAAGTCAGGAAAAATGATCTGGCCGTCAGGATAGTGGAATTACAGTATGGCATGCAGCCTGATTTCTGGAAAACCTATGGTGATGAGGGGAAAAAACTCAGTATTCGTGATGCCGGATATCATTTACCTTTTCTGGGTGAGGCCATTGCCGAAAACAATCCGGAGATTTTCAGCAAATATGTGGTATGGGTGAAAACTTTATTCCATAATCTGAAATTTCCGGATGATGTAGTGCCCAAAACGCTCGAATGCACACAACTGGCTATTGAAGAAGCCTCACCGGAATATGGACAGATCACTGCCGTTTTTATTCAGGCAGGCTTGAATGAATTGAATAAGCCTTTGCAAAGTATTTCCTCTTATATTCAGGAAGATGAAATACTTGCAGATGTGCTGAAAGCTTATCTGAATGCCTTGCTTTCGGGAGATAAAAATAAAGCTGCCTCCCTGATTATGGAAACATTTATGAAAGGTTTCCCCGTTAAAGACATTTACCTGAAAATCTTTCAACCTGCACAGTATGAAGTAGGAAGGCTCTGGATGTCGAATCAGATCAGTGTGGCTAAGGAGCACTTTTGCTCAGCAGCCACCCAGATGATTATGTCGCAGTTGTATCCCTATATTTTCAACAATGAAAAAAAAGGCAAAAACTTTATTGGTGCCTGTGTGGGCGGAGAACTTCATGAAATAGGCATACGCATGGTAGCCGATTTTTTCGAAATGGAAGGATGGGATACTTATTATCTGGGTGCCAATACACCTGCCTCCGTTCTGATCAATGCTGCCGAAGAATATCAGGCCGATGTGCTGGGGCTTTCGGTAGCTTTGCCTTACCATCGCTCTTTATTAAAAGACACAATTTCTCAAATTCGTCAAAGCAAATATGCCAGAGACCTGAAAATTATAATTGGCGGGGTGGCTATTAACGAATTCAGTAAAAACTGGAATATTTTCGATGCCGATGCCTATGCCTCCGATGCACTCGGAGCTGTCTGTGAAGCTGAAAAAATGGTTGAAATATGAGTCAGACAATGCTTAAAACAAAGATATTCTCCATGTTGTGCAACGAAAACGGTTTTGTCGTTGAGTTGGTAAAAAATGACTTTGGTTTTAAGAAAGAAAAGATAGAAGGCCATTTGTTTTCGAAAATTTTTGATCCGGGTTCACAATCCAAAGCACTCGATTTTTTCATTAAAATCAAGGAAGAGAGGTATGTTCAGGGATATGAAATGGTTGTCGTAACGCCAGAAGGATTGAAAGTGCTGCATTTCACAGGAGCACTCCTCGATGGGGAGGTGTTAATTTTCGGAGCAGAATTCGACAGAGGGCCGGACAACTGGGTTGAGCAGCTATTCAATCTGAGTAACGAGCAGGCCAATCAGATCAGGCAACTGATAAAGGAAAGGAACCGGCAAAAAAGTATTCCGGATAAGGGAGATATTAACGAAATTTTTTATGAAATTTCAAAGCTCAACAATGAACTTATCAATCTTCACCGGCAACTCGAAAAGAAAAATGCAGAGCTTATTCAATTGAATGATTTGAAAAACAAGTTTCTCGGGATGGCTGCCCACGACCTGCGAAATCCATTGAGTATTATTTCCAGCTATGCTTCATTTCTGATTTTTGATGCCGGAAACAACCTGACAGAAGAACAAATTAAGTTCCTGAAGATTATTGAAAAATCATCCCGTTTCATGGTGAATTTATTAGAAGATATGCTTGATTTTTCGAAAATTGAATCCGGGAAAATTGAAATCATCCCTGAAAAGATTGATTTGGTGGAATTTATCCGGCAAAATGTTGAGTTGAATCAGGTACTTGCTTCCGGAAAAAAGATTGACCTGAAATTCGAATCCTCTTTGAAAAAAATTGAAATTCAGGCAGATAGCAGAAAGCTGACACAGGTTCTTAATAACCTCATTGGCAATGCCGTTAAATTTTCTTTTGAAAACTCCGTGGTAGAAATTGAGTGCAGGAAAAAAGGAGATTTTATCCATATTTCTGTAGCTGACCATGGAAAAGGAATAAGCCCTGAAAACATGAAACTCTTGTTTCAACCCTTTCAGACCCTTGGTGCTAAAGGAACTTCAGGGGAGAAAGGCACAGGGCTGGGGCTTTATATTGTAAAAAAAATTGTGGAAGCCCACCATGGTTACATGGAGGTCAAAAGTGAGGAGGGAAAAGGAAGTGTTTTTGGTTTTTACCTGCCGCTTTCCAATAAATTTAGTCAAAACTAATCCTGAATACATGGAAAAAGAAAGAAAAATCCTGATAGTTGATGATGAAGCCGAATGGGTGGAATTAATTAAAAAAGTTCTGTTAATCAATGGTTTTCAGACAATAGTAGCCGGAAGTGCTGCCGAAGCGCGCCAAATTTTGTCGGAGGACATGGCCGATCTCGTTCTCCTCGATATCAAACTCCCTGATAGCGATGGCATTGAATTTTGTAAATCTTTGCTTTCGGATAAGAAATTTAATAATTTGCCGGTAATTATGCTGAGTGCCGATAGCCACATAGAAAACAGGTTAAAAGCATATCAGGCAGGAGCAGTTGATTTTCTGGCAAAGCCGGTCGATACCGAAGAGCTTGTGCTCAGGGCTAACCTTCACCTCGAATTACGGAATCTTCGGGCCGAAAGTAGTTTACATCAGGAACAACTAAACGAAATGATTGACAAGCTGCAGAGCGAGAAGGTAAGCAACCTGAATCTGCTCGAACAGCAAAAGCATTTATTTGAGGAAGCTGAAAGATCACGCAAAGCACTTTTAAGCATACTGGAAGATGAAAAGGCTTTGCTTCAGGAAAAATTAATGTTGACATTTACCATTGACCGATCGGTCAATGAAGTTTATATTTTCGATGCTGAATCTCTCAAGTTTATTTATATCAATCAGGGAGCAATACGGAATCTGGGCTATAGCATGGAGCAACTCCGTGAAATGACACCACTTGATTTAAAAAAGAGGTTTAATCAAAAGACATTCAATGAATTATTAGAGCCGTTAAAAAAAAGGAGAAAAGAAGTTGTCAGGTTTGAAACCTTTCACTTACGGAAAGACGGAAGCGAATATCCTGTGGAGGTCAATCTGCAATTGTCTGATTTTGAAGGGAAAAAGGTTTTTCTGGCCGTTATTCAGGATATCACAGAGAGAATAGCAGCCCGTCAGGAACTGGAAAAATCGCATATTCTCTACCGGAACCTTTTTGAGAACACCGGAACAGCAACCATTATTGTCAGGGAGGATGGCGTCATTACAATGGCAAATGAGGAATGTTACCTGATAACAGGTTATTCACAGCAGGAGTTGATAGGGACAAAATGGGAAAAATATGTGGCGACTGAAAGTCTTCCATTGATGTTGGATTATTTTCAGAAACGTTTTACTGCCAGGGAAAACATTCCCAAGCGATATGAAGCACGCCTGATTCATGCCAGCGGGGAGATCAGGGACGCTATTTTAACCATAGGACATGCTCCCGAATTAGATTTTATTATTGTTTCCATGCTCGATATCACACCGCTAAAAAATACTGAAAAGGCACTACGGGAAAGTGAAGAAAAATACCGCGCTTTGGTTGAAAATGCCATGGAAACAATTTCAGTTGTTCAGGACGGGAAAATCAGGTTTTCTAATCCTAATCTGATAAATATTACAGGATATACGATTGAAGAACTGAACAATGGCGATCCTTTAAGAATCATTCACTCCGATGACAGGCCAATGGTTACTGATTATTTGAAAAAGAGGACGGCTGGTTTGAATATCCCTGAAAACTATCAGTTCAGAATCATTGATAAAAGCGGCCGGATCAGGTGGCTTGACAGGAAAGTTACCAATATACAATGGGAAGGAAGACCTGCCTTCCTTGTTTTTGACCAGGATGTAACTGAAAAATATATCAGGGAAACTGAGCTGAAACGCTCTGAAACACAATGGCGTATTACATTTGATGCCATTCAGAACGGAATTATGTTGCTGGACAGTGATCAGAAAATACTGAAAACGAACCATGCTTTTGATAAGATGTTCGGGAACAACGGAGGAAACGGAAAATGTGTATATTGTTATGAGAAGGTTCACCAGACCACTTGCCCTAACGAAGGCTGCCCCTTTGTCAGGATGAAAAAAAGCCTGGAAAGGGAAGTAATGGAGATGGTTATCAATGGAAACACCTATCTGATTACGGTTGACCCGATTTTAAATGAAAACAGGGAATTTCAGGGTGCCGTTCATGTCATTTCCGACATCACCCAATCCAAAAAGATAGAGGCTACACTACGCGAAAATCAGGCATAGCTCAATGCTTTGCTGAACTACATCCCGGCCATGATATTGATAAAAGATGCGGAACTGAGGCCTATTTATGCCAATGAAAAATTCTGCCATTATTTTCCTTTCGAGGAATGGAAAAACCGCAGACCAGAGGAAACTTTTCCGCCTGAAATAGCCAGCGTAATGATAGCAAAAGACACAGAGGCTCTTGAAAAGGGATATTGCAGTTATGAAGAAACGTGGAAAGACAAATATGGTGTTGAACATGTACTTTTTACTCAGAAATTCAGAATAGAGGTGGCAGAAGATGAAATACTTCTGGGTGGTATCATTCAGGACATTACCGAAAAGGTTAAAGCAGAAAAAGAACTGGAAAAATACAGAAAAGAGCTGGAAAAGCTGGTGGAAGAGCGGACAATCCAGCTGGAAAATACGATCAGGGAACTGGAAGCATTTACTTATTCAGTCTCACATGACCTCAAGGCACCTTTACGGGCAATCAATGGTTTTGCCAAAATTCTTTTGAATGAATATGCGGAAAATCTGGACAATGAGGGAAAACATTACTGCAGGATCATTGCGGAAAACGCATTGGAAATGGGGCATCTGATTGAAGACCTTCTTCGCTTGTCGAGAGTAGGAAGGGCAGAGCTTCAGAAAGAGGAAGTTAATAATGAAACATTGGTTAAATCAATACTGAATGAAATCATGAATGAAGAACAAAAAAGTAAATATCAGGTTAAAATTCATAAATTGAGCAAGGTCAGAGGAGATTACATTCTGCTCAAACAGGTATGGATCAATCTGATTAGCAATGCACTGAAGTTCAGTGCCAATGTTTCAGATCCTGTCATTGAAATCGGATGTGCAAAAAAAGAAGGAACTTGTGAATTCTATGTAAAGGACAACGGAGTCGGATTCGATAATCGCTTTAAAGGGAATTTGTTCAAGGTCTTTCAACGCTTACACAACAAAAGAGAATTTGAAGGAACAGGAGTAGGCCTGGCAATTGTCAAACAAATAGTCAGCAAACATGGGGGAAATGTAAAAGCGGAAGGAAAACTAGGGAAGGGGGCTAAATTTTATTTTTCATTACCTTTGGAAGGATGAAAAACTTATTTTTTAAATAGAGATTCATTTTTTCAACTTAAAAATAAATGTTTTATGGAAGACATTCAGGCAGTTGAAATTCTGATAGTGGAAGACAATCCGGCAGATGCCGAACTGATGCTGAGAGCATTGAAAAAAGGCAGCATTCTGAACAAAATCTTTCTGGTGGAAGATGGTGCCGAAGCACTTGATTTTGTTTTCTCAAGAGGAAAATATTCAGGTGTTCCCAAAAACAAAAATCTGAAAGTGATTTTCCTCGACCTGAAACTCCCTAAAATCAGCGGGCTGGAAGTGCTTCAGATTCTGAAAAACAACTCTGAAACCAGAAAATTTCCCGTGGTCATTGTTACTTCTTCAAGGCAAGACCCTGACATAAAAAAAGCCTATGAGCTTGGTGCCAATAGTTATGTGGTCAAACCTGTCGAATTTGATACTTTTTTTGAAACGGTGAAAAATCTTGGCCTCTACTGGCTGCTGATTAATGAACCATCTAAATAAACAAAAAAAATTTAATTTGCTTTTCCTATTACATAACTTTACCTTTGCTCAATCCTGTATTCTCAATAAATAAATGTTTCTGATGAAAAATGTCTTAAAAGTACTTTTACTGGAGGATTTTCAGGCAGATATCACACTTGCTGAAAGAGAAATAAAACGCACTTTTCCTGATGCTGACCTTCTGGTTACCGATAATGAAGCGGGCTTAATATCAGCCCTCGATCAGTTTCAACCTGATATCGTGTTAAGCGATTACAATATGCCTGCCTTTACCGGCATGCAGGCACTTAAAATAGTCATTGAAAAAGATCCGACTTTACCCTTTATCATGCTGACCGGCTCACTGAACGAAGAGACCGCAGTGGAATGCATGAAAGCAGGGGCATGGGATTATGTCATCAAGGAGCATATCCGCAGGCTTGGTTCAGCCATGGGACATGCCTTAAAAGAAAAAGAGCTCAGAAAAGAAAAAATCAGGATTGAGGAGGAAAATAAAATTAACCATGAAAAGCTTAAAAGCATTTTCAATGCTTCAACCATGGGCATTGGTCTTGTGATCAACAGGGTTATCATCGAGATCAATGAAGCAATTTGTAAAATAACAGGTTATAGCCGGGAAGAGTTGATTGGCAGAAATGCCCGCTTTCTTTATCCGGATGAAGAAGAGTACAACAGAATAGGTAAGATAATCGCTGAAATGGAGAGGGATGAAATTGCAGAAACAGAAACCATCTGGATCAGAAAAAGCGGAGAGCCGATGCATATTTATCTTTCAGCCAACCACCTCAATCCGGCTGATAAACAAAAAGGACTGATTGTAACCGTTTTGGACATGACCTCCATGAAAAAAACACAGGAATTGCTCAGGGAAAAGGAAAATATCTATAATTCATTTGTGGAGGCCAGTAATGATCTGATGTTTATCAAGGATGAAAACAAGAAGTATTTAATCGTGAACGGAGCGACAGAAAAGTTTTTTAAACGGAGCATGGAAGAAATCATCGGGAAAACGGATTTTGAGCTGATGAGTGAAGAGCAGGCTAATATCTGCCTGAAATCTGACGAAAGGGTCATAAATGAAAAAACAATAGTGGTGAATTATGAAAACATCGGAAAAAAGGTGTTTGAAACGACCAAATTCCCGCTGACATTATCGGAAAACAGACCGGGTATTGGGGCCATTATCAGGGATGTAACTGAAAAACATCGTAACGACCTCATTATGATGGTGCAATATGCCATTGCCGATGCCGTTCTGATGGCAAAAACTGCCCATGAACTCTATAAAATAGTGAAATCCGTTTTAAACAGGTTATTTGATACTTCCAATTTTTATATAGCACTTTACAATCCAAAAACAGGCATGTTGTCAACTCCCTTCCTGACAGATGAAAAAGACAATATTCAGGAGTGGCCGGCAGAAAAATCACTCACAGGTTACCTGATACATGAAAAACGTCCGCTGCTGTTAAAAAAGAAGGATATTGATGATCTTGCAGAAAAAGGGCTTATAAAACATCTTGGCTCACGCTCTGAGTGCTGGATGGGTATTCCCTTAATCAACGAAAATAATGTTTTTGGAGCCATGGTAACCCAGAATTATCATGATCCGGATGCTTACAGCCTGCAAGACCTCGATGTTTTTGAAATCATTGCCAACCAGTTCAGCATTTATCTGACCCTTAAACGGGCAGAAGAAGAAGCCAAAAAACTTTCGACAGCTGTTGTTCAAAGTCCGGCAGCTATTATAATAACCGATAAAGATGGGCTCATCGAGTATGTCAATCCGAAATTCGAAGAAGTTACAGGTTATTCATTTGAAGAGGTGGAAGGGAAGAAGCTGGGGATTTTAAAATCAGGATTTCATCCCCGGGCGTATTACCAGGAACTATGGGCAACTATTACATCAGGAAAAATCTGGCAGGGGGAATTTTACAACAGGAAGAAAAACGGGCAATTGTACTGGGAATCAGCCAGAATAGCCCCTATCTTTTCTGCAGATGGAGAAATTACACATTTTCTGGGCGTAAAAGAAGATATTACCGAGAAAAAACAAATGATAGAAGATCTGATTGCCGCCAAGGAAAGAGCAGAAGAAAGCGACCGGCTCAAATCTTCATTCCTCAATAATATTTCTCATGAAATACGGACACCTCTCAACGGGATAATCGGCTTTATCGAATTATTGACTGCTCCCGGCACGACCATGGAAGAATTGCAGGAATACATTGAAGTTATCAAGGATTGCGGCTATCAGCTCATCGATGTGGTTACCGAAACGGTAAATTATTCTATGATAGAATCGGGTCAGGAAAAAGCCGTTTACCGGATGTTCGATGTAAACAGAATGATAAATAACCTTTACAGACAATATGAAGAGAAAAACAAGAATCCTGAAGTTAACTTTCTTCTGGTTAATTCAATTTCAGAGGCTGAGAAGGAAGTATTAACCGATGAAACCAAGCTAAAACAAATCATCAACAATTTGCTTTCCAATGCTTTTAAATTCACTGAGAAGGGTGAGGTAAGCCTGATGTGTGAAAGGCGGGAGAATGAGTTGTATTTCAGGGTTAGTGATACCGGAATTGGCATAGCACCTGAAAATCATGAATTTATTTTTGAAAAATTTACCAAGGTCGAAAGCGATAAAAGCCAGCTTTTCAGGGGAACAGGTCTTGGGCTGGCAATATGTAAGGCTTATACAGAATTACTGAATGGGCGGATCAGGGTGGAATCTGAGCTTGGAAAAGGTACTGTTTTTCATGTTACGATACCGATAAAAAATTAACATAAAGCAATGGTAGGAGAAATGAGTCAGGAAACGCAGAAACCGGCTTTGATATTATTTGCCGAAGACGAGTATTACAATTATCTGGTGGTTTATAAAATGCTTAAATACCTGAACGTGGAAGTGATACATGTCGAAAACGGGGCAGAAGCTGTCAGGGTATTTAAGGAAAATCCCGACATTCGTCTGGTGTTGATGGACATTAAGATGAGCGGGATGAATGGTCTGGATGCCACAAGGGAAATAAAAAAAATAAGGCCGGAAGTGCCGGTGATAGCAGTAACAGCCTATGCCTTGTCGGGCGACAGGGAAGATATTCTGGCAGCAGGCTGCAACGACTATCTGGCAAAACCTATTAAAATGGAAGAATTGCACGAAATGGTCAACAAATTTCTGCAAGCACCGGTATAAAACCATTATGGGTTAAGCTGATTTAAGTGAGCATTGGTTCAATGATGGTTAACAGAGTGTGACCGGCAGAACAGCGTTATACACAATTGGTTAATCTTGTATTTTTATCAGGGATATTACATGATTCTCTGAAACAGGCAGAAGGTAATTAAAAAGTAGGCAGTTTTCAGTTGGCACAAAAATCCGGGAAACTGAACCCATCACTCATCACTCATCACTCATCACCATTTACAATCTTATTTCTTTAAAAACAAAAGGCAGTTGAGAATGTTATACTTATTCCGTTGGCATTTGATATACCACTACATTGACATTCATACCGGCACCTACCGATGCCATCACAAAGCAATCTGTAAGCTCTATTTGCTGACCGCTGAAATTATTTTTAAAAATCATATCCAGTAGAATCGGAATGGTAGCGACACTGCTGTTTCCCAGTTTACTGATCGTCATCGGCATGATGGTTCCGGAAACTTCATTATTTCCAAACAATTTGTATAACCTGCTTAATATGGCCTGATTCATTTTTGAGTTTGCCTGGTGAATCAGAATTTTTCTGACATCCTGAAAAAGAACGCCAGCTTTTGCCAGACAATCCTTGACCATTTGCGGAACGGTGTTCAGAGCATATTCATACAACTTACGCCCGTTCATTTTCAGAAATATTTCGGTTCCCTTGTAAAATGGATTATTGGATGGCCCCATGCTGAGCAATCGGCTGTATTCCACACAATCGGAGCGGGTGAGGTGACTCAAAATCCCGACAGGGACATCACTTTCGACACTTTCGAGAATGACAGCACCGGCACCATCGCTGTAAAGCATGGAGTCGATGTCGTGCGGATCGGAAATTCTTGATAATGTTTCAGCTCCAACCACCATGACTTTTTTGGCATCTCCGCTGCGGATGAAATAATCGGCATGAATGACTCCCTGAAGCCAGCCCGGACATCCGAAAGGTAAATCAAAAGCTACTGTAAACGGATTTTTGATACCTAATTTTGCTTTAATCCTTGCAGCCAGAGAGGGCACCATATCTGAGCGGGGATTGTCTTTTCTGACATCCCCAAAATTGTGTGCAACGATCAGATAATCAAGTTCTTCTTTGTCCGTTTTACTTGACTCGAGTGCATCTGCTGCTGCAAAATAACCTATATCTGAAGTTACATATTCGTCATCTACGTATCTTCTTTCTTCTATCTCTGTGATTTCGTAAAACTTACGGATAATTTCACTGTTCTCTTTTTCTAATTTTTCTCCGTTTTGATTGTAAAATTCATTCTTTAAAAAATCTTCATTGGTTACTCTCTTCGGAGGAATATATGCTCCCGTGCCTTTGATGACTGAATAAAACCGCTTTGTCATTTTTTATCTTTGTTCATTTTTTCGTTCTACTAACAATATCAACTTTATTCAAGTATTGATGATTTTAGCCAAAACTGTTACTTTATTAATGCCTGCAAAGATAACAGCTTTTCAGCATTGGAAAATCTTTTTATAAAAATCATAAGTGATTGATTATAAATGAATTGAAAGAAAATACAAGAAAGTTAGGGGAAATAATACCCGACTCAGTACCTGATGATTTGCTCAACCTTATTCTTTTGCAGATAATGACGGATAATAAAATGCACATCGCGGTTATCTTCCTGAAAATGAACACAATCGTTTAATTCTTCCAGACTCCCTGAAAAACAGTCGAGATCAATATATCCATATCCTTTGTACCGTCCCTGTTCAATTTTGACCACTGCTCTTTCTTTTATGGTTCTTCCCTTATCGATGATAAACAGGTTTTCTTTCGGGCCTTCTGTTTTTTCAATAGCTCTCAAAGCACGCTCATTATAGTTTTCTGCCGGTTCTTCACCGCAACAGGCACCCCGGCAAAGCTGAATGGTGTATTCGAAACAAGCTCCCGAAGCAGGGTAGAGGCCACACAGCTTCTGGCATAAGCCATATTGACGCTGCAGGTTTTCAAGGTAGCCCCGAGCCGACATTTTTGAGGTAAATAATGCAATGGGATTTTTATCTGATTTAACTTTTTCTACCGTAAAACAACAATAGCCTGCCTCATTGAAAAAATAATACAATCCGGTATTGAAAAGCGTTTTCCTTTGCTGACGGTTAAACAAGGGTTGATGTAGCTTAATCTCTGCCGATTCCATCAACAGGGCAATCAGCTCACTGCCGGTCAACTCATAGCTGATATCGGTAATATGTTGACGCATGTCGTTTACTCTGATTCCATTTGGCTTGCGCAGGTGTTCAATGATTCTTTTCCTGATATTCAGGCTCTTACCAACATAAATCAATTCTTTTTTTTCATTGAAAAGGTAATAAACCCCGCAGCTCTCCGGCAGGTTTTCAATTGTCTGTCTTTTCAGGGCAGGATTCAGGTCTTTAAAAGGGATGGCAGAAACATCCTGAAAGCTTTGGCCGTTTTTCCCTTCCATCATTAAAAGCTTTCTGAAAACTTCCACGGTAGCCATGGCATCTCCGGCTGCCCGGTGACGGTCGTTGACCTGTATGTTCAGGCTTTTACAAAGGTTTCCAAGTCCGTAGGAACGAAAACCGGGAAACAGCTTTTTAGATAATTTTACCGTACAAAGGGTTTTCCGGGTGAATTCATATCCAAGATGCTGAAATTCAGCGCGTAGAAAATTATAATCAAATTGTATATTATGTCCAACGATAATTTTTCCCTCCGTGAATTCGACTATTTTTCTGGCTATTTCATAAAATTTTGGGGCTTTTTCGACCATGGAAGTGGTAATTCCGGTCAGTTGTGTGATCTGAGCAGGAATCAAACGCTCAGGATTAATAAGCGTGCTGAATTCTTCAGTAACATTTTCACCGTCAAAGGCAATCATAGATATTTCTGTAATTCTGTCCCAGCGTGGGTTTAAGCCTGTCGTTTCAATATCTGTTATGACATACATGGGCGGCAAATTTACTCAAAACATGAAGTAACATTTTTGATTTTATCAACAGATTTATAGAAAATGAAAAGCCGGTTTAATTCATATTCATATTTTTGCATATTAATTCATTACCTTCAGACAAACCGAAATTAAAGAGCAATGAAAAATACTTACACGACTCCGGGGCTTGACATCGAGGAAATAATGCAAAACGCAACGTTGGCAGCAGAACATTTTGCCACTTATAGTCAGGAAGAAACGGATAAAATTGTGGCAGCAGTTTACCGGGCAGGATTCAACAACCGTATCAGGCTGGCAAAAATGGCTTATGAAGAAACAAAGCTGGGCAGATGGGAGGACAAAGCCCGTAAAAACACCATCGCTACCCGGTTTGTCTATGAAGACATCAAAGATAGAAAAACGGTCGGGGTTGTTGCAGAAAGCGATTATATTACTGAAATAGCCCGTCCGTTGGGACCTGTTTTCTGTATTACTCCTATTACCAATCCAACCAGCACCGTATTGTTTAAAATATTAATTGCCCTCAAGACACGTAATCCTATTATCATACGCCCGCATGGAGCTGCAAAAAAATGCAGTAATGAAGCAGCCAGAATATGTTATGAGGCTGCACTCGAAGCAGGTGCACCAGAAAACTGCATCCAGTGGATTCCCCGTTCCACGCAGGAAGAAACCATCAGAATGATGGGGCATAAAAAAGTTGCTTTGGTTTTGGCTACAGGTTCGGTAAGCCTTGTCAGGGCTGCCTATCATTCAGGAAACCCTGCGATTGGTGTTGGTCCGGGAAATGTTCCCGTTTATATCGGGAAATCGGCAAATGTAGAACTTGCTGTGGATCAGATACTTCATTCCAAGTTGTTTGATTATGGTACCGTATGTGCGAGCGAGCAGGCAGTGGTTGTGAGCTCAAACAATGCAGAAAACGTCAGAGAAGAATTCAGATGGCGAAAGGCTTATTTCCTCAATGAGGAAGAGAAAATAAAGGTTGGAAAAATAGCCATTAATCAGAGCGACAGGGTGATGAACGCAGAAGTAATAGGGCAGCCTGCATGGAAAATAGCAAAAATGGCAGGTATTGATGTTCCTGAAGATACATCAGTATTGATTGCTGAATATCAGAAAGATCAGGTTGGTTTTGATTATCCGCTATCGCTGGAAATACTGGCACCCATTCTTGCCTTTTATGAAGTAGGAAGTTTCAGGGAAGGCATTGAAATGTGCAGAAAAATCAATAAAATGGGTGGACTTGGGCATACGGTCAGCATTTTTTCAAATGATGAGGAAAAGATAAAGGAATTTGCAACCATCATGAATGCCGGCAGAATTCTGGTCAATACACCCGCCTCGCAGGGAGCATTGGGAGGGACGTTTAACATGCTTCAACCTTCCATGACACTTGCCTGTGGCAGTGGCGGAAAAAACATTACTACCGACAATATCAGTGTTCAGCACCTGCTCAACATTCAGCGTATTGCCAGAAGAAGGGTAAATACCTGCGTTACCTACGATCACCTGTCCTGTTCAGATGAAAGCGTTGATGCCGATCTGATCCGTGTAAAATGCGAGAAACAGTTTTGATTTGAGGGTTAATCATGATAAATGCCACATAAACCCCGAAGGGGTGACATACACCCATAGAACCCCGAAGGGGTGACATTAAGGTACCAGATGATAAAATATACAAATAGAACCCCGAAGGGGTGACATTATTGTTATTGGAGATGAAAAAAGACAAAAGAACCCCGAAGGGGTGACATTATTGTTATTGGAGATGAAAAAAGACAAAAGAACCCCGAAGGGGTGACATTTTTGTAACGAAAAAAAACAAAAGAACCCCGAAGGGGTGATATTTTTGTTATAAAAAACTATGGCTCATTCCACTCCAAATCAGGTTATCCTTCCGTTTTATCTGCCCGAACAATATCCACTTCTGCTTGAAACAGTTGACGATATTGAGCTGTTTGACGAAAAATGGGAAGAATGGTATCAAAAACATATTCAGTTTAAAACCGAGCTGAAAAAGAATACAGGAACACAAATACATGAGATAGTAGTGGACGTCAACGAGCTGAATGAGTATTGTGTGATGAATGGCCTGAAAAACACTGAGGCAACGAGGATGTTGTTTGTCAACTATTTAGCCAATCTGAACAAGGGCATTAAGCTTTAGATAAATCTCACGGGCAATCCATGCATCCGTAGCAGCATAGGCAATTTGCTCCTGACTGAGGCGAGGGGCTCCCCAGTTGCTGACCTGCATCCTTTTACTGACAGTTTTTCCAAACAGGATTGCCGACAATTTTTTTACTCCAATACCCTCAAAACCAAGCGACTGGGCTATTTTATTCAGGTCAACCATTCCTGCCGGTGTAAACTCCCTTATTTTTTTAAGTTCTTGAATGTCATGACTCAAACCTATACCGGCTTTAATAATACTGGCATTCTCAAAAATTTCAATAATCTCATCAGGAATACGTTTGCGGTATATCCTTATCAGATATACTTCTTCAGCTGTTGCAATCTGAATCAGGTTAATGAATGAATTTTGTCCTTTGATGAAGGTGGGTTTTGCTTCAAAGTCAACTCCCAATACATGATTTGACTTAATATGAAGATAATCAGCCTCTTTGAAATCATTGTTATTCAGCAGGATTATTTTTCCGTTATATTGAATTTTTGGATATTTAGCCAATTCTTCTTTACTGAGGTTTTTAAAAAAGAATTCACCTTTCAGGCAAATTTGTTCGTTCATGATGAATCCGATGGCTTTATTATTGAATAAGTCGTTGTATTATTGAGCAAAAATAAAAACATTATTTAAGCAGTGAAAAAGAAAATCAATGTCATTTTGAACAAATATGTTTATTTTACGCTTTCCCTTTTCCTGATCATGCTTTCAGCCAGAATTTCAGCACAAACTTCCATTCATCAGGCCGCTTCGGAAGGAAACGTTGAAATGCTTGAAAAACTGATAAAAGGAGGGACCCCTGTTGATGCAAGAGATAACGACAGCCTTACTCCGTTGATGTATGCCCTGCTGGATGACCAGGCAGACGCTGTTGAATTTCTGATCAATGCTGGAGCAAATGTTCACACGGTTGATGGTGAAGGAACGGCTGTACTGTTTTATGCCATTGAAAGCGGAAGTACTGAAATGGTAGAAATTTTACTCAAAAAAAATGTCAGGAAAGATCTGCTGAATGCTTCCGGTTATCCTCCCGTCATCGTGGCCATTGATGCAGGGGATGAAATGCTTGATTTCCTGCTTAGCAATGGTTTTGATATCAATGCAAAAGATGTCAACGGCATGACGGTGTTAAGTCATCTTATTGAAAACAAAGACTTTGAAAGAGCCCGTCTGGTGGTCGAAAAAGGAGCAGATGTCAACAGTTTTACCGAAGAAAAAATGCCGGTACTGACTTTTGTTTACCGTTTCGGAAATATGGACTTTTTCAACTATTTACTGAGCAGAAAACCCAACCTCAACCTTGTGGATGAAGACAAAAAGACACTATTGATGTATGTTTTGGAAAAAGGAAATACGATACTTGCCCGTCAGCTTATTGAATCCGGAGCCGAAGTGAATGTAAAAGACCGGTGGGAGCAATCTGTATTTTTTTATGCTCTTTACAATACGGATGAAGATTTTATGTTGTACCTGCTGACGAAAGGTGCTTCGGCAGAAGGGAAAAGCAAAACGGGAGATATTGCCCTGAACCTTGCCATTGAAAAAGGCTATACGCGACTTGCTACTGAGCTGATAAACAAAGGTTTATCAACAAAAGCACGCGACCGCAACAACAGAAGTCCATTGCTGGTAGCTGCAGCATCCGGTAATTTGCCGCTTGTCAGATTGCTGGTGGAAAAAGGTGCTGCTTTGAATGAAGCCTTTAATGATGGTAAAACTTTATTGATGTTTGTCGCAGCTTCACCCCGAACGACACCCGAAGTCGTTGAATTCCTCATACAAAAAGGGCAAAAAGTAAATCCTCAGGATTTTCATGGTGTCAGTGCGCTGATGCTTGCAGCCAAAAGCGGAAATCCTGAAGTAGTTAAAAAGCTCATTGATTATGGGGCTGATTTTGGTGCAGAAGATGAAGATGGAAAAACGGTTTTGTTGTATGCTGCCGAAGGCGGTAATACTGAAATTGTAAAATATCTGGTAGAAGTAAATGGCAGGAGTGTTTATCTGACGGACAAGAAAAACAAATGGACCGCTTTGCATTATGCAGCTGCCAATGGTCATCTTGATGTTGTCAAATACCTGATTTCGCAGAAGGCTACCCTGAATGCTCCGGATGTAAATGGCAAAACCCCCTTTCAGGTGGCCTCGACTTCTCAGGTGAAAGAATTTTTAAGTTCGCTTGGCGCTTATTAGTTTCCATCTTTAACAGAATGTTTTCAAAATTGAAAAGATTTTTTTATAACAAAAACAGAGGTGTTGAAAGTATCATTTTTATATAATTGAAATTCAGCAACTTAAATTTTCAATAAAAGAAAAAAAAAATCGGTATAATTTTTAATAAAATATTTTCAGGTTGCTGAAAAAAAATTATTTTTGTCATACAATTCTGAATTGAATAACATTTAATACGGAAACTTATGAAGAGAATTTACACTTTAGTGCTGTCAGCACTTATGTTTTCATTAATCAGTTTAAATGCCTCAGCTGCCACCAACGTGTCGGCTGGAAATGTTTCAGGAAACTGGACTTCTGCTGGTTCTCCATATTACATTAACGGTGATATTACAGTTGCTTCAGGTACTGTGCTTAACATAGGAGCAGGTGTATCAGTGGAGTTTACAGGGGCATATAGTCTCACTGTGATAGGCCAGATAATAGCTACAGGAACAGCGACCAGTTTTGTAACATTTACCACCTATTCCTCAAATACAAATGGTTGGAAAGGAATCCGTTTTATTGGAACAACCGGTGATACTTCGAGATTTACCTACTGTAAGTTTTCTAATGGAAAGGTTAATTATACCATGGCGAATTACTATGATCAATGGGGAGGGGCTATTTATATTCAGCAATTCAACAAAGTTGTCATTCAGAATTGCATGTTCAACAACAATGCAGCTAATTTTGGCGGGGCTATTGCGACCAATTATGCCAGTCCAATTATATCGAATAGTTTATTCTGTAACAATCATGCAAATACATATGGCGGTGCCATAGCTTTTGAATATACTTCCACTCCCATACTGGTAGGAAGCACCATCGCTAATAATTACAGCAGTGTTGGAGGTGGAGGGCTTGATGTATTTTCATGCAATCCTTCCATCAGAAACTGTATTATTTATGGAAATGATGCTTTGTATGGCTATAAGCAGCTTTGGTCGTCCAACTATTCCAATATGATGAATTGTGTCGTTCAGGGCGGCCATCCGGGTACCAATATTATCGATGAAGACCCAAAATTTGTTTCACCCACAGCAGGTCCGGGACTGTCGTATAATGGTTTTGGAGCAAACTGGTCATTATCAGCAGGTTCTCCCTGTTATAACCGGGGACAGATTTTCAGTGGTATTCCGGCCGTTCCCGAATTTGATCTGGCCGGAAACGTCCGTATCGATATTGATACCATTGATATAGGAGCTTATGAATATATTGCTTCTACCATTGCTAACGGAAATGTATATACAACTACCTGGAGTGGATATGTACTTCTGACGGGTGATGTTACCGTAAAAAACGGATACACCTTGACCATCAATCCGGGTACCAAAATCAGGTCAGTGGGAAATTATTATATCAAGGTAGAAGGTAGAGTTAATGCGATTGGAAAATCTGACAGCATGATTACCTTTACTTCCTTAAAAAAACAGGGGCAATGGAAAGGTATTAAATTTTATGCAACCTCATCAACCAACGATACATCAAAATTCATCTTTTGTATTGTAAAAAACTGTGTCAATACAGGCTCTTCTTTCATAGACCAATACGGAGGGGCATTTCTCATTTATGCTTTTCATAAAATAGTGATTGCCAATTCAATAATATATAACAACAAGGCGTATTTTGGTGGGGGAATATGTGTGTACGGTGTTACGGGAGGTTCCCCTAAGATAGTTAACAATCTCATTGTTTTCAATGAATCATCTTATCATGGAGGTGGTCTTTATATTTATTCTGCTTATTGCGATTTTTTAAATAATACGGTGAGCCGAAACAAAACTACCAGTACATCTTATTACGGGGGAGGACTTTATATTAATACGACTTACACAAATAATATTATTAACTCGATAATATGGGATAATTCTTCAAATGCTTCTTTCAAAAACTTATATGTTAATGGTTCTGTTAATATCACCTATTCAGATATAGAAGGAGGATATACAGGTACAGGGAATATAAATTCCAATCCGCTCTTTAATTTTATTGTCAGTGGATACGGACAGAATGTTTCCAATTATGAATTATCAGACTGGACACTTCAGCCCACCTCACCCTGTATCGATGCGGGAGGGAATGTTTCATCTGTTTATTATACCTCACAGGATTTAAGTGGAAAAACAAGGGTTTATAATTCTGTCATTGACATGGGGCCTTACGAAGATAAATCATTTATAACTGTGTGTGGTTCAATAACTTCTAATACGGTTTGGGATGCCAAAAAGGTGAAAATTACCTGTGATGTTACAGTCAATAATGGGGTTACCCTGACTATCCCGGCTGGAACTATTGTAGAGTTTCAGGGACTTTATGAAATTAATGTGCAAGGGCGTATTCTTGCTCTTGGCGACACCAATAAAAAAGTTCTTTTTACTGCCCTGAACAAATCAACAGGTTGGAAAGGGATTAAATATAATTATCCTAATCAGGCAAATGATTCCTCAAAATTTATTAATTGCATTTTTGAATATGCAGTTGGCAGTTCCGGATCTACTAATATACAAGGTGGGGCAATGTATGTTTACCGGTGGTCAAAAATCAGGATTGACCGATGCATTTTTCAATATAACTCAGCAATGACAATGACAGGAAATGGCTATGGCGGTGCCATGTATATCAGTATTTCCAATATTGGAATATATAACTCCAAATTCCAATACAATCGGTCAAGTCTATTTGGAGGAGCTATCTATCTTTCGGGTGGAGATGTGATTCTCCAAAATGATACTTTTTATGCTGATTCTTCTGAATATTATGCAGGAGCTATTTATATAAACAGTGGGAATAATACATCGATAAGAAACTGTATCTTTTCAAACAATTATGGGAAATACTATGGGGGAGCGATGTGTCTTGTTAATTATAACAATGTTCAGATTCATGACAATATTATTGTCAATAATAAATCAACCTACGGAGGAGCATTCTGGACGGTAAATGATGTTCCAACAACATTTAACAATAATACCATTGCAAATAATTATGCTTCGAGTTATGGCGGAGCATTTTATTGTGAAAATAACAGTGATATCGTTTTGAAAAATAACATTCTGTATGGAAATGTTGCTGCATCAGCGGGGAATCAGGTCTATCTGAAAGATGTAGCCTCAGATCCCAAGTTTTATAATTGTGTGGTACAGGGAGGTACTTCTCAGTTTGCCGGAACTGGCTCCGGAAGCAATTATTCAGGTGTCTTTCTCAGTTGTGGTGATTACAATCCATCCTTTCGGGCAATATCAGGAGGTGCAGGTTCCGGATATAACGGACTTGCAGCTGACTGGTCATTATCGCCCACTTCAAAATGCATAAATGATGGTACAAAAGATACCATTGGCTTGAATTTGCCAGGTTATGATATTAAGGGAAACAAGAGGGTGCATAATGGCCGGATTGATATTGGCGCATTGGAAAGCCAGGCCGATCTGGTCTATTGTGGCCTCATCAGTGAAAATACCATCTGGGATGCTGATACAGTTAAAATCAGTTGTGATGTTAATATAGCTGATGGTACAACCCTGACCATTGAAAAAGGTACCGTTGTGGAATTTCAGGGTCTTTATAAAATAGAGGTTCAGGGACGTTTACTGGTAAAGGGTACAGCTTCAGAGAATGTAATATTTACAGTTAACGACACCAATTATTTTTCTGCTTACGATTCAACCAAAGGCGGATGGCATGGCATTCATTTTACCAGCGTGAATACTTCAAATGACTCATCAAAAATTGAATATGCTGTTTTCAAATATGCCAAAGCTGCCGGGACTTCAATGCCCGACTGGATGGGTGGGGCCTTATATATTTATAACACCTCAAAACTTTTTATAGGAAACTGCCTGTTTACCAATAACTTTGCAAAGTATTACGGAGGTGCTATTTACCTTGAAAGTTCTAATCCTGTAATTGTCAACTGTGTATTTTCAAATAATTCGGCTTATGGTTATAAATACAATAATTTTTACTACACCTATGGCGGAGCCATTTACATGGATGATTCCTATCCGATCATTGTTAACAATACATTTGTCAATAATACTGCAAGATATGGCGGTGGGCTCTACATTTGGGCTTCTTCACCGCTGATCAGGAACTGTATCTTCTGGGGAAACCGTTCCTTAACCGGTTATTGGTATTATGGTGAACAAATAAGCCTGTACCAGGGGAGCAATCCTTCCATTTCAAATTGTGACATTGAAGGTGGACAGACAAGGATAACAAACTATCAGAGCCTGACTTCTTATACCAATAATCTTGACATTAATCCTCAATTTGTATCTTCTACCAATGGAACGGGAGCTTTCGTTTTTAATGATTTTGCCAACTGGAGCCTGCAACAGAATTCTCCTTTAATCAATAAAGGGTCAAAAAATCTTTCCGGACTAAGTGTTCCATCAATCGACAGGGCCGGAAATACCAGAATAGTAGGGGATACGGCAGACATTGGGGCATACGAAGTACAGATTTCACGTTATTTTATTTCTCAGCAACCAGTAAATAAAACGGTTTGCGTGGGATCTTCTGTGACATTTTCAGTATCAGTAGGTATTCCTGTAAGTTATCAGTGGCTGAAAAACGGAAACCTTATCAGCGGTGCCAATAACAGCAGTTATACCATATCCTCAGCTTCTCTTTCAGATTCAGGAAGTTATAGCTGTGTTATCAGTAATACATCGGGGAGCATGTACTCCGATACCGTTTCGCTGACTATCCTGACAAGTCCGTCTATTTCATTACAACCGGTTAGTACTTCGAGATGCGTTGACGATACCGTCTCTTTCTATATTTCTGTAAGTGGTTCACAACCAATTACCTATCAATGGTATAATACCAACGGAATAATTATCGGAGCAATAAATAATCCACTTGAGTTAAAATCATTGACCACAGGGAGTGCCAATAATTATTACTGTATTGCCTCCAACACCTGCGGCAGTGCCACCAGCAGTGCAGCCACACTGACAATAAAAACACCACCTGTTGTATCCTCTCTGACACCCACAAGCACGGTATGTGAAAATACTACAGTTGTATTCAGCGTTACAGCAACAGGAACAGCGACCATTACCTACCAGTGGTACAAAAATTCAGCTCAGATAAATGGTGCTACCAATGCCACCTACAGCATATCTCCGGTAACTACCAGTCATGCAGGGAATTACTATTGCAAGGCAACAAACAGCTGTGGATCTGATAGTACCAATATTTCAGTACTTTCCATCAATACACTTCCCTCTATTACGTCCCAAACTTCCAGTAACGTATCATATTGTGAAGGGACAACGATGACACTAAGCGTAACAGCAACGGGAACCCCCACACTAACGTACCAATGGTATAAAAATACCTTGCCAATCACAGGCGCAACCAACAATACCTATACTGTCAGCTCAGTAACAACTGCAGATGCAGGTACATACTATTGTATCGTCAGCAACTCCTGCGGCAGCAAACAATGTAATTCTATTTCCGTAACCATCAAAACATCTCCGGTCATTACCAACCAAACCTCAAGCACCAGCAGATGTGTAGGGCAGGGGATGACATTCAGTGTTACGGCTTCAGGGACTTCTCCTTTTACTTATCAGTGGTATAAAGACAACTCTCCTATTACATCAGCTACCAATCAGGATTATACCATCAACAGTGTAAACACCTCCTCAGCAGGGAGTTATTATTGTGTCGTAACCAATGTTTGCAGCTCTGTCAATTCAAATCAGATTCAGCTAACAGTAAATCAGGCCCCGGCCATCACGACTCATCCGTCAAATCTGACGGTTTGTACGGGTCAGAGTGCCACATTCAGTGTGACAGCAAGCGGAACATCTCCTTTGACTTATGAATGGTATAAGAACAGTACCAAAATAACCGGAGCTACCAATTACTTCTATACCATCAGCTCAGCGGCCCAGGGAGATGCTGCCAGTTATTATTGTGTAGTAACCAATGGTTGTGGCACTGCTCAGTCTAATTCTGCATCCCTGACTGTCAATACGCCTCCAAATATTACCGCCCAATATGGTACTGCAACCATCTGCAGCGGACAATCCAATACGTTTAGTGTGACGGTCAGTGGTTCAAGTCCAATCAGTTACCAATGGTATTTTAATAATAATGCCATTTCAAATGCGACAAACAATCAGTACAGTATCAGTGCTGCAACTGTCAATAATGCTGGTAATTACTATTGTGTTGCATCAAACAGTTGCGGAAACATTCAGAGTGCTACCCAGACGCTTACCGTGAACAGCCCGCCTTCAATTACTTCCCAGTCATCCAGTACAGTCAGATGTAAAGGGCAGCCGGTTACTTTTTATGTGAATGCCAGCGGAACCAACCCGCTGACTTATGAGTGGTATTTCAAAAACAATAAGATTTCAGGTGCCACATCAAGCACATATAGCATAAATTCTGTTGATACCTCTGATGCAGGTGCTTATTATTGTAAGGTGATTAATAGCTGTGGCACCGACCAGTCGAGCATCATAGACCTGACAGTCAATCTGGCACCGTCTATTTCTTCACAATCTTCATCAGCCACACGTTGTGTGGGACAAAGTATGACTTTCAGCGTAACCGCCAGCGGAACAGGGCCTTTGACATACCAGTGGTATTATAACAACAGCAAGATTACTTCAGCTACCAACTTTACATATACCATTAATTCAGTAGCTACTACAGATGCAGGTAATTATTATTGCATTGTTACCAATTCCTGCGGAACCGCAACATCTTCCGTCATTACGCTGACGGTGAATACGGCTCCTGATATTAGCTCATTAAGTTCTTCCACTACTCAGTGCGAAGGCAGTTCAGTTACCTTCAACGTCTCAGCCACTGGAAGTTCTCCGCTTTCTTATCAATGGTATGATAAAAACGGGCAGATTAGCGGAGCCACCAATAACTTTTTAACCCTGAGTTCATTGAAAACATCCCATGCAGGTAATTATTACGTGATTATCAGCAATTCATGCGGAAATAAACAAAGCAATAATATTAATCTGACAGTCAATCAGTCACCAGTCATTACTGCAGCAAGTTCAGGGGCAACAAAGTGTGAAGGTCAGTCGATGACCTTTAGTGTTACTGCTACAGGGACTGCTCCTCTGAGTTATCAGTGGTATAAAGATGGGGTTGAGGTGTTTGGTGCAAAAAATAATACATATACCATTAACATACTGAATATCAATGATGCAGGAAGTTATTACTGCGTTGTCAGCAATAGTTGTGGAAATGCACAGAGCCTGCCTGCCACACTTAATGTTAACTCAAAGCCAAAACTTACCATGCTTTCTGCTTCTGATACAGTCTGTAGTGGTGGTAATCTCGTCTTAAACGTTTCTGCGACCGGAACTCTGCCTATCACTTATCAATGGTTTTTCAATGCTCAACCAATTCCTAATGCTACCAATAGTTTCTATTTTATCCCCAACCTGAAACAAAGTCATCAGGGGAATTATTACTGTGTTGCCACCAATTCCTGTGGAACAGACTTTACTTCCCCGATTTATCTGACTGTCAATGATCCGGTTACTATTTTGTCTCAAACACAGGATATTAGTCAGTGCGAAGGGACATCAGCCGAGTTGTCTGTCAGCGCAACGGGAACAGGGCCAATAAGCTATCAATGGTACAACAGCAAGGGAAAAATAAGCGGAGCTACTTCCTCAAGCCTGAAATTCAACAGTCTGAGCCTGAATGACGGAGAGGTGTATTATTGTGAAATTACCAATCCATGTGGTACTGAGTATTCAAACAATATGAAGCTGACTGTCAATAAAAATCCTGTCGTTAATATTGGCAATGATACCGTTTTCTGCAAAGGTTCGGGTGTGGTGTTGTCGCCAGGCTATGGTTATTTCTGCAAATGGAGTGATGGATCCATTAATCCTCAGCTAAATGTTACAAAATCAGGAGATTATTATGTAGAAGTTACTGACCTGAACGGATGTAAGGCTGTCTCCAATACGGTTCATGTTTCAGTTCTGGAACCTTATAATGGGGAAGAAATTTGCGTGGTAACCAATGATCCATATACAGGTAAAAACCTGATTGCATGGGAAAGAACCAAAGGAAAACGCACAGCTTATTACAACATTTACCGTGAAACTACAGCTGCAGGAATTTATGAGAAAATTGGCAGCCTGCCTTTTGACAGCGTCAGTGTTTTCGTGGATGACAACTCCAATCCGAAACAGAGAGCCTATCGCTACCGTATTTCTGCAGTTGATTCATGCAACAATGAATCAGAATTAAGTAAACCTCATAAAACGCTTCATCTGACTGTAAATGCAGGTGTTGGTGGACAAATCAATTTAATCTGGAGCCACTATGAAGGATTTCCCTTCCAGACTTATCGTATTTACAGAGGAACTCATCCTGATTCTCTGAAATTGATTGATTCTATTCAGAGCAACCTGAATTCCTATACTGATTTGAATCCTCCGAAGTCCACCGTGTTTTACCAGGTTTCTGCCGTTAAAAACGATACCTGTTTCCCGACTATTTTCAGGGGAACCACCACGAGCAATTCAGGACCTTTCAGCCAGTCAACCTCTAATATAAAAGACTATAACATTACCCAATCAAGCTATCTTGACATTTATCCTAAAGAATTGGTTATTGATCAGGGATATGGAAGCGAAGGGGCTTTTGATTTGTTTACCAACCTGACCGACTTTAATGTTTCGTCATCTCAGGGCTGGTTAAATGTGTCAAAAGATATTGCCAATAACCTCATTCAGGTTAAGGCACTTGCAGAAAATACCTTTAAATATTCAAGGATTGCTTATGTCATAGTCAGTGCTCCGGGAGTTGCGGAACAGGTTCTGACTGTATATCAGCTTGGTACGGATGGAACCACAGCATTACCTGATGAAGTAACCAAAGGAAAGATGACTGTATTTCCCAATCCTGCAGATGGACAGGCAACCATTATTTTACCTGCTACGGAAAGCAGGATGGAAACCCTCACCATCACTGACATCAATGGAAGAATAGTCAGGCAAATGGCTGATATTGAGGGAAATATGATTGAGGTTAATACAGCCGGGCTGGCTACCGGGGTCTATTTTGTAAAGGTTGCTTCTGAAAATATTTATGTTGAAAAACTGATTGTTAAATAGGCTTTTTCAGCATTTCAGATAAAAGCTGACATTTATTTTTGGTCAGAGGATTGATTTTTAATCTTGAAGAAAGTCTGACTGCCTGTGCAGGGTTCATGAAGTTAAAGCAATGGGCAGTTTTCAGTAGGCACGGATAACCTGAAATCCTGAACCCGAAACCCAAAATTCGAAATCAGAAATCTGCAATCCGCAATCTTGCCTGTCTGCCGACATGTTCGAAATTCCAATCAGATTATTTACAGTATCAATATGCTCAAACTATAAGAAATAGACATGATAACAGAAGGCCATTCAATAACCCCCCCCCAAAACCAAGTCACGTAGGGACGACACAATTTTTTGTAAATTATTGATAAACAATTAACATCTTCAATTCAACAGTCAATATGCACATATCAGACTGTTACACTTCCATTAGGATTACTCCGGACAGCCGGTATCGAGATCAGGAGGGCGTTTAAAATCCGGATTACTGATAAATGTTGAATCGGTCAGGGTATAAAGAAAAGCAATTAAATCCTGTTTTTCATTTTCCTTTAACTGTGTTCCGCCATAAGCTATCCATTTCATCAACGGATCAACAGTAGGAGAGTAGAGCAGGCCTTCGGAATAATGATCAACAACTTCTTCAAGGGTTTTGAACCTCCCGTCATGCATGAAGGCATTTCGCAAAGCTACATTGCGTAGCGTGGGTGCTTTAAATGCCCCTATATCTGTCGGGTTTCCGGTTACTGCATACCGGTCGTCAATTTTATTAAATACACTGTCCAATGCATTGTTGTAAAATAAATTGGTCGTTAGCAGGGCGGGATCACCATGACAATGAAAACAATCGGCTTTTTCAGATATAAATAATTGATATCCGCGCATTTCCTGCGGTGATAGGCTGGGGATTTCCTTTCTGATATACTTGTCGTATTTGGAGTTGTAGGAGACGAGTGACCGAAGAAATTGGGACAATGCCATCACAATTCTGTCGATGGTAATTTCTTCTGTTCCAAAGGCAGCTTTAAACATAGGCGGGTAGATGGGTATTTTTTTTAAGGTCTCTACCGCAGCTTTAAATGTTGTATTAAACTCAAAATCAAGTGAAAATACAATATACCCAACATCCTCGATACTTTTCAGACTTCCATTCCAGCCATAAGCCGGTAAATTGCGATATGCCAGATTTACCAAAGGCAAAACTGTGTGTGGTGAACGAAGCCCTGATACACCTGTCCCTTTGCCGTCAGTTTCCGGACTGACAAATCCTCTCTGAATATCGTGACATTTATAGCACGACATCATTGAATCGCAATGGGTACGGCCATTTAGCCTTCCATCATAAAACAGGTATCTCCCGAGTTTCACACCTTCCCTGGTCATTGGATTGTAAGAAGGACTATTGTTAATAGTAGGGAAATATTTTGGTTGAGGCAACTCATAAGGTGTGGCAGCAGGTGTTTCAACAGGGTCTTTACATCTTGCCAGCAGCAATATAATCAATCCGCCAGCAATTAACAGGGGGATATATAAAGTTTTCATGATATGATTTTCAGCAAAGATTTTACCATTTTGCTTAAAAAAAAGTGTTTTATGGCAACAGGGCTGAATGGTGAATCAGGATCTCTTTTGGTTTTTTTCCAGATGTTTCAGAACCTTAGCTTCAAGATAGAAAATGATTTCTTCCGCAATGTTGGTACATTGGTCACCCACGCGCTCAAGTTTGATAATGATTCCCCTGATGTCAAGGCCTTGCTCTGTTTTTTCAGGATGTTTTTTCAGAAAGTCAAGTATTTGATGTTTTGATGAAAGATTTATTTCATTCAAAACCTCATCACGCTTAAAGGCAAGTCGCGCCAGTTGAGTATTTTCATTTTCATAGGCGGTATAAAGATCAGTCATCATACCGATGGCTTCTTCAAACATGATAAGTGCTTGAGTATTGTCAACCAACTCATTATCAAAAGGTTCACTGGCATTAATGATCAGATTGGCGATTCCTTTTGCAATGTCTCCGATTCGTTCAAGATTATTGTTGATTTTTAAAACAGCGAGAATAAATCTGAGGTCTATCGCAACAGGGTTATTGGTAGCCAGAATATCTTCACAGTCCCGGTCAATATGAAGTTCAAAAGCATTGATTCGTTTTTCAGTATTATTGATTTCACGGGCAATGTCTTTATCAAACTTAATAAATGCATCTTTAGCCTTATTCATTTGTGAGATAACAAGTTCCCACATCCGTGAAATTTCACTTTTGATTTTCCCTAATTCATTATCAATGTGTGTCATATAATTATTTTTATCCGAATCTGCCGGTAATATATTTTTGTGTAAGTTCTTTTTCAGGGTTGATAAACATGTCCTTTGTCTTGTTGTATTCTATTAATTCACCCAGATAGAAAAAAGCCGTCATTTCGCTGACCCGGGCAGCCTGCTGCATGTTATGGGTCACAATGATGATGGTATAACTTTGTTTAAGTTCATGAATCAGCTCTTCAATTTTACTGGTGGAAATCGGGTCAAGGGCAGAGGCAGGTTCATCCATCAGAATGATTTTTGGCTCAACGGCAATGGTTCTTGCAATACAAAGGCGTTGTTGCTGACCACCTGAAAGTTCAAGTGCCGGTTTTTTTAAATTATCCTTCACCTCATCCCAGAGTGCCGCTTTTTTTAAACTTGTTTCAACGGTCTCATCCAAAAACTTTTTATCGTTAATCCCCTGAATACGAAGTCCGTACACAACATTTTCATAGATAGATTTTGGAAAAGGATTGGGCTTTTGAAAAACCATCCCAACCCTTTTCCTGAGCTCTTCAACGTTTATTTTCTTGTCATAGATGTTTTTTCCTTCAATAAAAATCTTTCCTTCCAGTCTGAAAGTTGGAATAAAATCATTCATTCTGTTGAGCAAACGCAGAAAAGTTGATTTTCCGCATCCGGAAGGGCCTATAAATGCTGTTACCGAATTTTGCTGAATAGAAATGGTGAGGTTTTTAATGACATGATTGGTGCCGTAGAAAACATTGACTTTTGAAGCTTCAACAATATTGTACATGTTCTGAATTACCATTTGGTGTTTTTTTGCCAACGGTTACGCAGGTAAACTGCAAAACCGTTCAGAGCAAATGTAATGATTAACAAAATTATAATAGCAGCGGTTGCATTGATAATAAAGCCTTTCTGTGGTCTTGAGAGCCAGTTGAAAATCTGAATAGGAAGTACTGAAAAATCATCCATTGGGCTGGTTGGGATGGTTGTTATATACAACATGGCGCCAATAACGATTAAGGGAGCGGTTTCTCCGATAGCCCGGGAAATTGCCAGAATAACTCCTGTAACAATGCCTCCGGATGCGGCAGGTAACACCTGGTGCCAGATGGTCTGCCATTTGGTAGCGCCCAGGGCATACGAGGCTTCTCTTAAAGTCTGGGGAATGGCTTTGAGTGCTTCACGAGTTGCAACAACAATGATTGGAAGTATCAGCAGGCTTAAGGTTAAACTTCCAGCAAGCAGGCTTTTTCCCAGTCCAAATATTCTGACAAATATTTCAAGAGCAAGAAGTCCGTAAATAATGGATGGAACTCCGGCCAGATTGATCAGGTTGATTTCAATAAAATTGGCAAAACGGTTTTTCTTTCCATATTCCTCCAGATAAATCCCTGACGAAATGCCTAACGGGACTGCAATAAGTGCAGTTAAAATCATAATAAAAATGGTTCCGATCAGAGGAATTAAAATCCCAGCATTGTCTGGTTTTCGCGATGGGAGAGAGGTGAGAAACTGCCAGTTCAGACGGGGGACACCTTCTATCAGGATACTAATCAGAAAAACAGTAAGCATCAAAAGACCGAAAATAGTGAACACAATACCAGTTATCCTGAAAAGCTTATCTTTAACGCGGTTTGATTTTATATAATACTGGCTCTTATTCATATTTTTCAGTAAATTTCTTTTTAAGGTAATAGCTGATGTTATTCAGAATAAAAGTCAGGACAAAAAGTGCTATTCCGGCAGCAAATATGGTTTTGTATTCAAGTGAACCTTGCACCACATCGCCAAGGCTGACCTGAACAATATAAGTAGTAATGGTTTCGACTGGAACCAAAGGATTGAATGTGAGCCTGGGCTGTTGGCCTGCAGCAATGGCAACTATCATGGTTTCGCCAATTGCACGCGAAATAGCCAGAATCACAGAAACAAAAATTCCTGAGGCAGCTGCTGGCAATAAAATCCTGAATGTGGTCTGAAACCGTGTGGCACCCATTCCGTATGAAGCTTCACGGAGAGAATAGGGTACTGCGTAAAGTGCATCCTCACTCAATGATGAAATCATGGGGGTAATCATAATTCCCATGACAATACCAGGTGATAGTGAGTTAAATCCTGATAATGAAGGAATTAACTGTTGCAGAAAAGGAGTTATCACCATCAGTGCAAAGAAGCCGTAAACAACTGTGGGAATGGCTGCGAGAATCTCCAGAATAGGCTTGATTGACTTTCTGAAGGATTTGGGAGCATATTCATTCAGGTATATAGCAATGACAAGACCAAGCGGAAGGGCAATCATAATGGCAATGATGGTAGTAAGTAGGGTCCCGCTAAGCAGCGGTAAAATACCATAATGTTTTTCACTGAATAATGGAGTCCACTGTTTCGCTGTAAGAAATTCTATGACAGATACATTTCTGAAAAATGAAAGAGATTCTGAAATCAATACATACAAAATCCCGATAGTAGTGAGAATACTAATTAATCCACTGAATTTCAGCAGGTTTTCAATTATTTTTTCTTTGACTTTTTTCAAAACCCGGTTTGATTAGTGATTAATGCATTATTTAGGCTGATGTTCTTTTTTAAAATTTGTCCATTTTTCGTTCTGGGAAGCTAATTCATCTTCGGTCAAAGGAATATATCCGACTTCCTTGCTTAATGCATCGGCATGGTCAAGATAAAAGGTAACAAACTCCTGAACTTCTTTCTTTTCAGCAGCGTTGTTGTTGATATAAATGAAAAGCGGACGTGCAAGATAGTATGATTTATTTCTGACCGTCTCAAGGCTTGGCAATACGGCTCCGTTACCACTGTTAATCCCGACCAGTTTAAGTTTGTCCATATTCTCTTCATAATAGGCAAGGCCAAAAAAACCAAGCGAAAACTTATCGGAAGCAACTCCCTGTACCAACACATTATCATCTTCGCTGGCAGTGAAATCACCACGGCTGGAATGACTTTTCCCGACAACGGCTTCTGTAAAATAATCATAGGTGCCGCTTTCAACACCAGGACCAAATAAATGAATTTCTTCATTTGGCCATTCAGGGCGGATCTGATTCCATCTGGTAATTTTGTTCTGTGCTTCAGGTTCCCAGATTTTTTTGAGTTCTTCAACAGTTAATTCACTGCACCAATTGTTTTCAGGATGAACAATAACAGCTAAACCATCGAAAGCAATCATTAAATCTATGTATTTGATATTGTTTTTGTTAGCTAATTCAATTTCTTCATCTTTAATGGGTCTTGAGGCATCATTTATATCTGTTTCACCACGGCAGAATTTTTTGAATCCGCCACCCGTACCCGATAAGCCAACTGTAACTTTAACATCAGGCTGCACCTGACGAAATTCTTCAGCAACGGCTTCAGTAATAGGATAGACAGTACTTGAGCCATCAATGCTGATAGACCCTGAGAGTTTATCTGATTTGTCAGTTTTTGTTTTGCAAGACTGAATCACCAAAATGGGAATTATCATCAGAACTGCTAAAAGAAATTTTTTCATAATTTTGAATTAATGGGTTTTAAAATGAATTTTATTAAGAACAAAGATTTATGCGTTGTGTTAAGAAAATGTTAAAAAATTTTTACGCTTAAATTAATTCAGGAGGGGCATTTTTAAAATATTGGTTATCAATAATTTAATAAATCTTTTTGTTACATAATTTATATTATGTTAAGTTGATAAGGCAAATGAAAAGGTGAGCCTTAATGACTCACCTCTCCTGTTTTGTATTATTTGAGTTTGTTAAGTTCAGTAACTTTATTCATATCCCCTTTGAGCAGGTAAATTTTAATCAGCAAAGGAATGGCAGCTTTATCAGCAGGATTTAATTCCATAGATTTTTCAAGATACGGAATGGCCATGTCAAAATATTTTGAATACAAATCCTTCAATTCCTTTTCTCTCGATTCGTTAGCCTTGTCGATAGCCTGATTGTAATAGTCTGCTCCCTTATTGTAATAAATTGTACCGATTTTATTGTTTAATAAAAACCTCATTTCTTTATCGGCATCAGTAGTTTTATCGAGTGATTTTAAAAATAAGTCCATTGCCTTATTCCAGTATTCATCGGATTCAGGCGTCTTTTTCTCTTCTGCCAGCTTTTCTGAAATTGTATAATAGGTTTCTCCAAGTGTTACCAGAAAAGTGATGTTATTGGGGTCTTCATTTAATGCAGCTTCAAGTTTGTTTTTCAGCTCATCCATTTTTCCGGCTAACTGATAGATTTGCAGCTCCTTAAGGTCAAGATTTTTCAGAACATTTTTGTCTGTATTGACCTTTTTACCTTTGTCAATTACCGTAAAAGCCTTGGATGTATCACCTCTTTCAAAATAAATATCTGCAAGATTGGCATAAACTTCAAAACCCTGGAATTTTGCATTGACCAATCCCTGATAAAAACTGACCGCTTTATCCTTTTGTCCGGTCTGATAGGCGCAATTTCCGGCATAATAATAAACATTTTTGGCATCTACCTGGTATCTGGCCAGTTCAAGCACAACGCCCATTGAATCTTTCCCCATCATGGCAAAGGATTCGATAAATTGCTGAAATCTTGTCAAAGCTTTATTGAAGTTCAGATTTGATAGCGATGGATTGCTGCTCAGGTTGATTACACCAAGGTTATATTTATCAGTTCCATCATTGTAAAGCAATAAGGTCAGCTCTTTTAAAACTGCATTGTTATCAGTGTAAAAAGCTTTTTTTGCATCAAATTCCCTTGATTTCTTCACTGCTTCAAAGGTTTCGGTTATTGGATCTGCAGTGCTACTCCGGAGAACGGAATCATTTGATGAGGCTATGGATAAATAAATCAATGCCTTGAAATACCATGTCTTTGGATCAGTGGCAGTTAATTCATGAGTACTGGCTTTGTCAATGGCTTCCTTCGCCTTTGCAAACTGCCTTTCTTTGTAGTAATTCCATGCAGAAGTACGTACATTTGGCTGGCTTTGGGCAAAATAATTAAATCCAAACACCAGCAACAGCAGAATCGGGAATAATTTTTTGTCTTTCATTATTATTAATTTAATTGATTATTGATAAATTATTCATTTTCAGTAATTTGTTCGTCATCTGGTTCAGCTTCATCGGTTTCATCTTCATCATTATCAGGAGCTTCCACCACTTCTTCTTTTTCCTGTTCTTCTTTAGAAATGACCATGTTTTCAGTGTCGTTATCAATTTCTTCCTCATCTGAGTCAGAAATGACCCTTGCAACGCTAACTACCTGATCTCCATCGATTAAGCGAATTAATCTAACTCCTTGTGTTGCTCGTCCCATTACTCTGACATTGCTAACTTTCAATCTGATGGCCAATCCTGATTTGGTGATAATCATAACTTCTTCATCTTCAATTACATTACCAATTGCAACTAATTTGCCTGTTTTTTCGGTAATGTTCATGGTTCTCACTCCTTTGCCTCCCCGTTTAGTAATCCTGTATTCTGAAAGAGGGCTTCGTTTACCGTAACCATTTTCCGTGATTGGCAGAATCGTTTCATTTTCATCGTTCACTGTGAGCATGCCTACTACCCTGTCGTCTTTATGTCTGGAAAGCCGTATGCCCCTCACTCCTGCTGCTGTTCTGCCCATTGGCCTGACATCGCTTTCATGAAATCTGACGGCCTGTCCATATAACGATCCCAGCATAATCCATGAATTCCCATCTGTTTTAATGACTTCAATCAGTTCATCTCCTTCATTGATAGTAATAGCCTTAATACCTCCAGCTCTTGGACGGGAATAAGCCTCGAGCGGGGTTTTCTTGATTTGCCCATGCTGGGTTGCAAAAACAATGTAGGTGTTTTTGATGTAATTTTCATCTTCCAGATCCTCAACCGAAAGAAATGCCTTGATGTTTTCACCGGGTTCAAGCTGTATCAGGTTCTGAATTGGTCTTCCTTTCGTATTCTTTTCACCTTCCGGAAGTTCATACACATTCTGCCAGTAGCATTTTCCCTTGTTGGTAAATAAAAGCAGGTAATTATGTGCTTTCGACACAAAGATGTGTTTCACGAAATCGTTGTCTCTGTAACCTGTCGCTTTTGAACCACGGCCACCACGTTTTTGTGTGCGGTATTCTGCCAGCAATGTACGTTTGATGTATCCGTTATGTGTAATGGTAATGACAAATTCATCATTGGGTATTATATCTTTGATGTTGATGTCATCGGCAGAATGAACTATTTCTGTCCTTCTTTCATCTCCGTATTTCGATTTTATTTCGAGTAATTCACTTTTGATTAGTTCCATTCTAAGCGATTCATCTACAAGCAGTTGGCGTAATCTTTCAATTTGCTGCATGACTTCTTCATATTCCTGCCTTAGTTTATCCCTTTCAAGTCCTACCAGTCGTTGCAGACGCATTTCAAGGATGGCTTTTGCCTGTATTTCTGAAAGGCTGAATCTTTCAATGAGGCCGTTTTTGGCTTCTTCCTGAGTTCTTGATCCCCTGATCAGACTGATTACTTCATCAATGTTGTCGAGGGCAATCAATAAACCTTCGAGGACGTGAGCTCGCTTTTCGGCTTCTGCGAGTTCATATTTTGCCCTGCGAATAACGACTTCATGCCTGTGTTCAACAAAAAAGACGATAAAATCTTTCAGCGTAAGCGTTTTAGGCTTATTCTTTACCAGGGCTATAGCATTGACGCTGAAGGAGGATTGCAGAGGTGTGAACTTGTAGAGATTGTTTAAAACAACCTGAGGATTGGCATCTTTTCTTAATTCGTAAACCACCCTGACCCCATCCCTGTCGGATTCATCACGCAAGTCGGTAATTCCGTCAATGACTTTTTCTGTTACCAGCTCTGCTGTCCGGATAATCATCTGCGATTTATTGACCTGATACGGCAGTTCGGTAACTATAATCTGCTGTTTGCCATTGTCGAGGGTTTCAATTTCAGCTTTTCCGCGAAGAATAATTCTTCCCCTTCCTGTTTTGTAGGATTCAATGACTCCGTCATAGCCATAAATAATGCCTCCTGTAGGAAAATCAGGGGCTTTAACATATTTCATCAACTCTTCAATGCTGATGTCGCGATTGTCGATATACTGAATGATGGCATCGATGACTTCAGAAAGGTTATGAGGCGGAATATTGGTGGCCATTCCGACTGCAATACCGGAAGAACCATTGATCAGCAGGTTAGGTATTGCTGCAGGTAAAACAACGGGCTCTTCTAATGTATCATCGAAATTTGATTTGAAATCTACGGTGTCTTTTTCAATATCGGCCAGCATTTCTTCGGCTATTTTCATCAATCTGGCCTCGGTATATCGCATGGCAGCAGGACTGTCGCCATCCAGAGAACCAAAGTTACCTTGTCCGTCCACCAACTGGTAGCGAAGGCTCCATGGCTGAGCCATTCTGACCATAGATTCATATACGGCAAGGTCTCCATGAGGATGATATTTCCCTAATACTTCTCCGACTATTCTGGCTGATTTTTTATATGGTCGATTGTGCCATAAGGCTAATTCACGCATTCCGAACAACACCCTGCGATGTACAGGTTTTAGCCCATCTCTGACGTCTGGTAAGGCACGTGAAACGATTACTGACATTGAATAGTCAATGTATGCCGATTTCATCTGGTCGTTTATATCAACATTGACTACTTTTCCTTTTAACTCGGTCATTTAATTCCCTTTACAAATATATAATTGCAGTTTATTGAAACAAATTATTTTGGTGCAAAGGTAGTTTTTTTCTGCTTTGTTCCAAACAATACTGAGGGATTTATTCACAATTCAGGAGAATATTTGTCTTTAGTAAATGGTTGATTTTCAATTAATTTCAATTACTGTTACACCCTCTCCCCCACGTTCAGGCTCTTCAAAAGCTATTTTGGTTACAAATGTAAATTTTCGTAAATGCTGCTGAATGGCATCTTTCAGGATACCTTTTCCTGTTCCGTGAATGATTCGCAGGGTATGAACCCGGTTGATAAGAGCATTATCCACAAATTCCTCTATTTTTTCAAGTGCTTCTTCTTTTCTCATTCCCCTGACATCAATCTGAAGCAAGGGAATCTCTTCCTTTGTTTTGGTCCGGATAATTTTATTTGAGGTTACTGATGGATCAGGCCTGACTGTCTTTTCAAGCAAGTTCACAGAAATTTTCAGACGCTGATTCTCAAATACTAAGGTGGCTACTTCTTTATTAATACTTTCTATATAGCCTGTCATGTTACTTCCTGAAATTTTTGCCCAGTCGCCTGTTGAAACGGGATTTTTTTCTGATCGAACGACTTCAGTATCCTGAGTGCGTATTAGCTGTTTCTTTTCTGCAATTTTACTGATTATTTCACTGGCTTTCTGCTTTTTAACTGCTTCATCTTTCTGTTTTTCCCATTGACTGATGAGTTTTTCGAAGTGTCGTTTCAGGTCTGTCAGGTATTGTTGTGCCTTTTCTTTCGAAAGAGCTTTTTGTTCCTTCATTCTGTTTTGATAATTCTCTTTGAGTTTTCTGTATTCTGACAACATAGAGGCGGTTTCCTGCAATGCAAGTTTCAGTTTTTCCTGCAGCTTTTCATTCTCTTTTTTTTCCTTGCTTAGCTCAGAAAGTATCTGATCATACCGGAAAAGGAGCTGGTTTCCTTTGTTTTTGATAAAATCGATGAATTCATTGTCAAAACCTGCATTTTTTAAAATTTCATAGGTATAAGAACTTCCGGCTTTACCGGTTTCAAGACGGTATGAGGGTGTCAGTGTTTTATGGTCGAAAAGCATGGCAGCATTGATGATTTCTGAAAAGGAAAATGCCATATTTTTCAGGTTGAGATAGTGAGTGGCGACAAGGCCGAAGGAATTTCTCCGAATAAGTTTTTCCAATATACCTTCTGCTACTGCTCCTCCTACCTGAGGCTCAGTACCGCTTCCAAATTCATCCAGTAAAAACAAAGTTTTTTCATCAGCGTTTTGCATTAAAAGATAATATGTTTTTAAGCGTGCTGAATAGGTACTTAGCTCATTATCAATAGATTGATTATCTCCAAAATCGGTGATTATTTTTTGAAAAAGATAAATTTCTGATTGAGGTTCAACGGGTACAGGAAAGCCGGCCATCAGCATGATCTGAATGAGGCAGACAGTTTTAAGGGCGATGGTTTTTCCGCCTGCATTTGGTCCGGAAATTATCATGATCCTCGATTCAGAGGATAAATTCAGGTTCAGCGGAACCGTATGTCTCTCATATTGCCGGTTTTTAATATATAATACGGGATGATAGGCATTGACAAGATGGATAAGCGGTTTTTGAGAAAAAACAGGCTTTGAACAATGATAATGCAATGCAAACTTTGCTTTAGCCAGTAAAACGTCAAAATGAATCATTAATTTATAATAAGAGGAAAAAGAAGCTGCGTAGGGAGATATTTCTCTACATAAGTCTTTGATTATATGATTAATTTCGGTATTCTCTTCCTGCTTCAGGCGCATGATTCTGTTCTGAAGCTCAATGATTAAAAGTGGTTGGATAAACAACGTTTTTCCACTCCCCGATTCATCGATATAAATTCCTTTGATGTTTCTCTTAAACTTGCTCTTTATGGCTAAAACCCTGTCGCCATGTCTGATACTTTGTTCCTCATCACTTAACCATTCGTTTTTTCTGGCGTGCTGAAGGATTTTTTCAAATTCGGCTTCTGCTTGTTTTTCAATGATTTTAATCTGTTTTCGTATTTCGGAAAGCTTCTTACTGGCAGTGTCTTTCACATCTCCCTGATCATCAAATACTTTATCAAAATACTCAGGACATTTTTTTTCAAATCCGGTTTGCTGAAATACGCTGAAAATCAATGGGAGTTTTTCATGATTAGTTTGTATCTGTTTAAAAACCGACTGATAATTTAAAATAAACTGATACATGGAGAAAAGGTCTGCCCTTTCCATGACATAACCTTCGATATTCAGCAGCAAAGTTTTTTCTGAAAGATCGGTAAAATCATCAATGATGAAAGGTGAACCTGTGAGCAGGTAGTCTTTCAGTTCGATGCAGAGAGATAATTCAAAGGAAATTTTATTTTCATCTGTTAAAAGATCAATCTCATGAAGTTTTTCAATGCCAGACCCTGTTTGACAAAATTGTTGGATTTCAGTTATAATCCGATGAAATTCGACCTGATTTAATAAATCATCAGGAAAGAGAAAGGGCGGGAAATTTTCTGGAGGAGGATTCATCAGGCTTTATTGTCTGGCTCGCTGAGTTCTCTGACATAAATTTTATTTCCCGAAAGCTTGATGACTTCAATTTGTTTGCCATGCAGAATAAACTCGCCTAAGGAATGAACCTCAAAACTGGCATTGTTGATACGTGCTTTCCCTGCTGGTTTAATATCAGAAAGGCAAATACCGGTATCTCCAACTTTAACAGATTCATTTTCAATAACATTTGATTTACTGGTAATGGCATTTTTATTGGCAAGTTTCGACCATGCATCACTTTTTGCACCATAAATAATCAGTCCGATAATGAGCGAAAGGGTTATGACAAGGCTGAGATGGCCAGCAGATGAACCGTGTTGGGTGTAAGCAAAGAAAATCCCCAAAATGGCCAGTAAAATTCCGACAATACCTACCACTGTTGTACCCGGGATAAAAAAGAGTTCAATAAAAAACAAGGCAACACCTATGAAAAGCAATAAGATAATCCAACCCATTTTCTATCTTTTTAAATTTTATGCAAAAATACAATTCATCGGACTTCAAAAAGATAGCCATCCTGAAAATTTTCAATCATTGATTTGATGATTTGTATTAGTTTTGACCTTTGAATAATCTTGCTATTTCTGTGAAAAACTAAAAAATTCAACAAGCAAATTTTATCTTATGAAAAAATCTTTTACTATGTACAGGTTATTGACATCATTCGTTTTGTTCATGGTATGGAGTATTTGTGTTCAATCGCAGATGTATCCCGATTCTTATTATGAAAAAATTAATCCTGAGGTATTCAGACCTTCATTGATGGCTGAAGTAATTTTAAGTCAGTTGAATAAACACAGGGAAGATCTGAATATTGAAAATCTGTTCAAGCATGATATTCTGGAAAAAGCTGCTGACGATCAGGCTCTTTATATGGCAACCATTGAAGAAGCTACCTTAAAAAACAAAGGCAATAAAAAAACAACAGCCGACAGAATGAAGTTGTATGGAGGTACTCACATGGTAGAAGAAATAGTAGCCAAAGCCAATTGTTTTAATGGCAAGGAACCACGAACCTATCTCGAGGTAGCCGAAGAAATTGTGAGTAAGTGGATCATGAAGAAAAAGACTTTGCTGATTATTGATAATCAAAAGTACATTTTTGCCGGTGTAGGTGCTGTGGTCGATTATAACGGGAAAAAAGTTTATGTTTCAGCTGTATTTGGCAATCATTATTCTTTTAATGCCGGCTCAAAACTCAGAAATTCAATGGATGTTCCTTATACCACCAAACGCTATGGGCTCAAACCTTATGATGATAAAATCTGTAAGAGGTGCAAGAAATTTGAAAACATTGAACAGTTGCATAAAGCCTTGTCGGTGAAAGACGGGAAAGTTTATTTTCATTACAACGATAATATCAAGGCATTCAGAAAACTCATCCGCAACCCCAAAGATGGCTTTGCCATCGACATTGTTCAGAAAAACCAGTACAATTGCATTGGCGACAACATTGTTGATTACAACCTGATCACAAAAGGGGTTTTGTTAAAGCCCATGTTTGCTCCGAAAATTTATAAGAAAAACATGATTCCGGGTGAAAAGCTGAAAGATCTGATGGTCGTCATCGGTACCATTCCTGATGACATTAAAGGAGAGTATGAACTGAATTTACTGGTTATTCAGGATAAACATGTATGTAAAACAATTACAAAGACTTACGTTGAAGGTGGCGATGTTGACTATTTTAATCCCCTGGAGCTGATTCCGGATACTGTTTCTATTCCTACGGAAGAAGTTTATGTCCCAAAGGCTGACACCAATACCCTCTATTTCATTGTTCCCTTTGAAAAAGGTAAGTATGAGTACAAACCGGAAGACATTGAGCCATTGATTACCGCATTGAAAAAACCCGATTTTATCATTCTTGAACTGACTATTGCTGCTTATTCTTCCATCGAAGGCAGTGACGAAACCAACCTGATGCTTCAGAAAAAGAGAGCAGAAAGCATTGTCAATGCCTTGAAATCGAGGCAGAAAGATAATTTTATCAGTCAGATAAAAACGGATTATGCATGGGAGAATTTTAAGAATGATATTTTAGCAACAAAATATTCATTTCTGGCAGATAAAACCATGGAAGAAGCCAAGGAATATATTAAATCTCACAACCTGCTCAATGAACTTGAACCTATACTGGCCAAACACCGCTATGCTGAAATTTTTATGACAGTAACCTATGATATTCAGGGAAATAAAGAGCAGGCCTTTGTGGTGGATAAGTTTAACCGCACCATTACCAAGGATGATATTCCTTTTGCATTCAGCATTCAGAAATACATTATTAATAAAGTGGTTGAAAAGATTTACAGTGCTTCAGCAGCCACCAATATGAGTATTCCTGAGGAAAACCGCAATGCTCCGTTTTTAATCAATAAACTCTATCTGGAAAAAATCGCCACTAAAAACAAGCTGAATGATGACTACTGCGACCGGATTAATACCCTTCATCTCTATGCTCCGAATAATCCTTACATCCTTTACAATAAAACCTGTTGCGATGTATTTCACTGTGAATTTGAAACTCAGGAAGAGATTAACAAACTTCAGAATAAAATCGATCAACTGTACAATACAAAAATCGAAAAGAAGATTGTTGACCAGTTAAACCTTGATTTTCAGTTCAAAATGATAAAATACCTTGATACAACAGCCAAACCGAGCCCGACTGTTCAGAAAGCATTTGAGAAAATTAAAACTATTGTCAATCTTGACGAAAATGACTGGAAAAACTCTCTGGAGCTTGCCCAGTTGTTCATAAAATATAAGGATTTCAACTTTGCTATCAAACTTCTTGATCCATTGGTAGATAACCCGGAAGTCAGCGAAGAGTTTTTATTTACTTATGTTTCACTGTGTTCTCTTTATCAGCCGAAACTGATGTCGAATAAATTTTCGAGAGCACTGGAGCGTGCCAGTAAAATGAACCCGAGACGTTATTGTGAGCTCTTTAAAGGAGATAAATTCAGCTTTCAGGTATTTGACAATCCATACGTAAAGGATTATTACTGCAAGACTTGTGTGAAATAGGCCGGATTTTCCGAACAATTTTCAGGCTTATTTGTTTTACTGTCATGAAAGAGATTCAAAGTCCCTGTATCAGCGTTTGCACCTATAATGAAGAAAGGATTTGTATCGGGTGTTACCGTAGTGAAGAAGAAATCTCCAACTGGTTGTTTATGAGTGCGGAAGAAAAACAGCAGGTAATCAGAAACACCATGCAGAGAAAAGGAAGTGATTATTATGGGAATAACCCGTTTTAAAAATGGTTAAATTCCTTATTCAATGACAATTACCAGATATTTTGAGCTGCTCCAGAATTTGGTTGGATCGGTGATAATTAATTTATCATAGCCATAAGTACCTGAAAATCTATATGTTCCGGTCGGGTGTGTTGTCAACAGCCGGGCTTTTTTCGTGCTTAGGTTAATTTCATCTGTCTTTGAAATATCAATTTCCCTGAAACATTTAAGTTCGAAATTCTGTTTTAATTGCATGATTTTACCAATTCCGATAAATCCGCCTTCTTTTGTCAGGATATTGCACAGTTTCAATTCTTTTTCAGTTCCTACTGCCAGCCATGCCCTGTTCATTTCGCTGACTTTTTCTTCGATTTCTCTTTCTTTTTCAGCAACAATATCTTTCAATGTATCGACAGTGGCTGTCAGATAACCCACTTCAATGTTCAGTTTCTCAAGTTTGACATTCAGACTGGCAATTTCATTGTCTTTACTTTCAATCTGATTCTGAAGAAAATCAATCAGCTTTTGAAGTTCACGGTTTTTATTACCACTTCTCTCGGCAATTTTCTCAAGATTCTGAATTTTATTCCTGTTTTCTTCCATCAGGTCGTTAATCAGGTTAATATCTTCAATGATACGCTCCTTTAAATCTTCTTCAGGTTCACCCTGAGTTTCTGAAACAGAAAGATCAATGATGTTTTGAGCTTTTTTAATCTCTTCAAGGTTCATCTGAATGTCATTAAAAGCCTTGATAAACTCAATGACTTTCTGGTCTTTTTGACCGGCAACGGCTTTCAGGCTGTCATTCTGCTCTTCACATTGCTCCAACTCGGTCTTATAACTGTGGCAGGAGGCAAGAATGATCAGAAGGAATATCAATGAAACTGCTTTCATATTCAATTGGTAAGTGTTTAATTTTCGTTCAAAATTACTGGTAAAAAGGACTTAAAAAACTTATTTGAAAGATTTTTTTATACGGACGGAAAAATGCTTTTAAGACTACTTTTAGTTGAAAAACTATTCGAAATCTTTATATCTGGGTTTAATTTTCCTTCGGAAAATATTAACCTCTCCCCCATCATATCCCTCAAAATCTTTTCCTATACCGAAATATCGTTTACTGGCGAGCTTTTCTTTTTCTTTACTATCCGGGAAAAACTTTTCCGAATTGTTGGTTAAAACAGTGTCTTTTTGTTGTTTTCCTGATTCAAAATCTTCCGTGAAATAATTATCAACTCCCTGAAAATCAGCAAATATGCATATCTGATCGCTGTACAGGTGATAAACAGACGTTACACCCGGAGGATTCTGACTTTCATAATTGTTCCAGCCATAATGATGGCCTTTTCCGCTGATATAGGTATCATCACCTTCTGTGTCAATGAAAAAAGTCTGACTCATATTGATGGCATAGCCAAGTCCATTGTCATGAACTTTATAATAATCATTTCCTCCTTTTTCATACAGGATAGCAATGACATAGTCGTGGGCAAAGGCAATACCTGCAGCGAGTTTTCCCCAATTAACATGCTTGTCGTTGCCACCTTCATCAAACAGGCAACCGATTGCAAAGTGTGCTCCGGCAGCCTGAGCCCAATGGGTGCTGTAATATTCATCATTCCCGCTTTTATCGCAGAGCAAGCCTATTCCATACCAATATCCGCAGCCTTGCGACCAACCACCAGCTTCGTATTTATCATTTCCCGACAGGTCGATCAGTGTTCCCATACCGCCTGCCCAGCTATGTCCATCGGTAACATCTCCCCTTCGCCCGATACCGCAGCCCTGAACATAAGAGTAATTGTACTGCCCTTTTTCAGAATGCCAGTAATCGCTTCTGAATACGACAGCCGTATCTTTTTCAGCAAAATAATAATCGTCACCCATTCGGTTTATCAAGGTGCCAACACCACCTATTCCACCGTATCCTTGCCCATCTCCCCATATTTTGTACCTGTCATTTCCTTTATTGTCGATGGCAAGTCCAACACCCAGATAGGCGGCTCCCTGACCGTCCGTCCACATCTGATAATTATCGTTGCCATTTAAATCGCATAAAATACCAATACCCAGCATGGCAGCCCCCTGACTTAACCGTTTGGATTGATAAGTATCGTTACCTGATACGTCAAGCAGCATGGCAGCACCGAATATGGCTCCTCCCTGTGCAGGTGTATATTCATCATCATTTTCATAAACATCATCTCCTTCTATATCAATGACTAACGCAACAGGGACACTTAAAGACGGTGTGGCCCCTGCCGGTCCGTACCAATGATCGTTCCCACCAAGGTCAAGAACAAAAAATGCATCATTATAGCGGTGGTCATCATCTTTTGAACCTGAAATGACAATTCTGCCTATTGGGGTTTGCCAATCCAGATATTGCTCTTTCCAGTTAACCGGCAGTTTTGAGGCTTTTAGCTTAATAATGGTGTCGCTAAGTTCCTGCGATATGGCCATGAGTTTTATCCCGGCATATAAAATCGAAGCCATGTCGATATCTTTTGCCGCATCTTCAAGATAGGGATAATATTCCATTCCGTCAAACTGGGTCTCTCCCAGGTGTCTGATTCTCCAGCATTTTGCAGCATCCTGATAGTCAACATTTCTCATTCCAATCTGGACAAACCGCCATGCTTCCGTGAGGTTTATAATGGCGGCAGCTATTACCGGCTGAAGTTTCGGGTCAATTTTTTTCAGCTGTAAGCTTAAATCTTTCTCATTCAGCGGAAATTCTCCTTTCTCTCCCATTCTGTTGTAGGTAAAGGTATTGTGAGAAGTCAGGTAAATGTTTTTAATGGCGTTGAGCAATGGCTGCTCTTTGCTGACTTCTGCCCATAGTGAGGCACTGTATGCTCTGAACTGACTGTTATAAGGCATAACTCCGCAATAGAAGCCTGTTTTCATAATGCCGTCATGTGCAGTTTTCAGATATTCAGGATGTAAAAAATCTTCAACAGCTACGGTCATTGTGCTGAGGTAATCATAAATGTATTGGGGTTGGGCAAAAAGGTCATCAAATATATTCAACTTAAAAGGAATCTGTTTGGGATCGGGATACCTCATCCAGTAAGATTTCGGTTGCCATCCCAGATTGTTTTCCGTTATTCCCAATCGATCCATTATTTGTTGCAGGCCGTCTTTCGGCTTTTCCTGTCCGAAAGCAGGAGATAATGTCAGAAAAATTGAGATAATTGCGATGAACCTGTTTTTCATTGTTTGATTTTTTAATTGTTTTGGCGAAAAAAATCAGTGGTGAAGATAATTTTATTTATCAAATGATGGTTCTATTTTTGAAGCATCTTTTTACTTCTAAATTTACAGGATGAAAAGCCTTTTTGTTATTCTTTTTCAGCTTATTGTATTCACCGGAATCAGCTTTGCCCAGAAAGGAGTTTATGTCAGATCTTATGGCAGTGTTGCCGTTCCGTTTTTAGAAATAGCTTCAAAATCATGGAGTTCTGAAATATCCTGCGGAGGCTTTGCCAAATTAGGTTACCATGCAGGACTCGAAGGACAATTTATGTTTTCCAACTCTTTTGGGTTAGTTCTGGGTGGAAATGTTTTTGATTTTGGACTGGATCATCAGTCAATAGAAAAAAAATCGATCAATTCGTCCACCGATTCAAATGTAAGGGCTGAAACAGGATCATGGCTTTTCAGGTTTATTTCTTTTGGCCCTTTATACAAGTTTTCAATTTCTGAAAAATGGTCTTTTGATGTTGCACTTGCCGGCTCATATTATACCATACATTATCCTTATCTCAGGCGAATTATCACCAATAAGCAGGGAATTCCTTCAACTTTCACAAGAGAGACCCCATCAGCAAAATCATTTGGCGTTTCGGCAGATGCATCTCTGATTCGCTATCTTAATGAAAATCTGATGTTTTCACTTTCTGCCGGATTATTTTATACTCAGCCTGAATTTGAGTTTACTGATTTAAGTAAAAAAAAATATACAGCACTTGCCCTTCATTCAGGTATTGGCCTGATTTATAAGTTTTAATCAGAGAAAAAGAAGGGATGTCCCAAGTACTGAAATGACTGCACCGGCAATTTCTTTCAGGGAAATTTTTTGTTTATAAATGATAATCAAAGGGATAATGATGAGAACAGGTACTAAAGCCATGATGGTTGATGCAATACCGGTCTGGGTATGCTGCACCGCCAGCAAAGAAAAGGAAACACCCAGAAAGGGCCCGAAAACTGACCCAAATAATATGTTTTTCATGGCAGGTCGTATGGTAAATGTTTCGAAAACCATTCCCCATTTTTTCATTCCTGTGACTACAATTGCAAAACCAACAATGCCGGTCATGGTTCGGATTTGGGTAGAGGCAAAAGCATTGTAGTCCTGCATGCCATATTTACTGAGAATCAGTCCGAAAGCTTGTCCCAAAGCACCTAAAAATGCGTAAAAAATACCTTTTGAAGAGTGTTTGAACCTGAAGCCATTTCCGTCTGTATTCCGTGAAAGAACGGTAACTCCGATTCCGGATACTACCAGCAACATTCCGCTTATTTCTTTGAAATTCATGGTCTCGTGCAGAAAGATAAATCCAAAGAGAGCGGTAACGGGTGGCACCATGGTCATGACCAGCATGGAAATGCGTGAACTGATAAAAGTATAGGATTTAAAGAGGAAATAATCGCCTAAGACAAAGCCGATAAGGCCTGATAATGATAGCCATATCCATTGATGAAGCCTGGCATCGGTAGGTAAAAACTTTCCATATAGAAGAAAGGTAAGCACAGAGAGGAAAACGAAAGCAAAGACAAGCCTGATAATATTTACAGTAAGTGAACCGACTCGTTTGGAAGCTGCTTCAAAGGCAAGAGCGGTTATGGTCCAGCAAATAGCGGTCAGGAGGGCAAATACTTCTCCGGTCATCACAGCATTGTTTCAATCCTTGCAAGGATGTCGCAGGCTACCTCTTTTTTTGATTTTAAGGTAAATGGGATAATCGTCCCGTTTCTTTCAAGGATGGTAATTTGATTGGTATCTGTGCCAAATCCGGCACCTTTGTCTTTCAGTGAGTTTAATACAATCATGTCGCAGTTTTTTTCAATCAGTTTTTTTCGGCTGTTTTCAATTTCATTTTCGGTTTCCAGACTGAATCCTACCAGGATCTGCCCGTTTTGTTTCATTTTACCCAAGGTGGAAAGGATGTCCTTCGTTTTTCTGAGTTTAAGAATAAAAGAATCATCTCCTTTTTTTATTTTCTCTGAATGATATTCAGCAGGGGTATAATCTGCAACGGCAGCAGCTAAAACGGCAACCTGACATTCAGGAAAATATTTAACGGTTTCCAGATACATTTCTTCAGCGGTTTCAATGCTGATAGTTCTGGCATTTGAGAGCGAAACAGGAAAAGCAAGCGGTCCATGGATGAAAATAACCTCAGCGCCTTTGTCTGAAAAGGCTTCTGCAAGGGCATACCCCATTTTCCCGGATGACCTGTTGCCGATAAAGCGTACCGGATCGATGGGTTCATAAGTAGGTCCGGCAGTAATCAGGATTTTTTTCCCTTTCCAGGAAGCAGTCATTCCGACTACTTTAAATGTTTGTTTAAAAAGACTACAATATCTTCGGGTTCAGCCATACGCCCTTCACCGCATAATCCACTGGCCAGTTCTCCTTCTGTGGCAGGAATAATGATATTTCCCCTTGACTGTAAAATCTCAAGGTTAGTTCTGGTCGAAGGATGTTTATACATGTTTAAATCCATTGCGGGTGCCAGAATAACCGGACAGGTAGCTGATAAATAAGTAGTTAACAAAAGGTTATCGGCTATTCCATGAGCCATTTTGGCAAGGGTGTTGGCCGTAGCAGGTGCAACCAGAAAAGCGTCTGCCCATTCGGCCAGTTCAATATGGCTGTTCCATTTACCTGTCTGAGGATCATGACTTTCTGTATAAACGGGGTTTTTCGATAGCGTGGCAAGAGAAAGAGGGGTAATAAATTGATGGCTTTCAGGCGTCATAATTACCTTAACGGCATTTCCTGCCTTAACGAGTAAACGGATGATGTAGGCTGTTTTGTAAGCAGCAATACCGCCACAAACCCCCAGTAATATCTTTTTATCAGAAATCATTTTCCAATAGCTGTTCTTCAGAAATTTCCGGTTTTCTGAAATAGATTTTGCCATTTAAAAACTCATGGGTGGCAATAATGGAAGGTTTGGGGAGCTTTTCGTAGTGGACAGCAATTTCCATTTGTTCCCGGTTGTCGTAAACCTCTTCCAGCGAATCGGTGCGGGGTGCAAATTCTGCTAATTTGTCAGAAATTTCGTGTTTTTCAAGTACTGCAAGTTGATGAGCCCTTTTTGAAATAATGACTACGCTTTCGTATAAATTTCCCGAAATCTTTGAGATTTTTGTAATATCTCTCGGTACAACTGAAAGTTCGAGATGTTCAAATTTGTTCATCGTTATTTTAACTTTTTTAATTGTTCTGAAGCATTATTTAAGATATTCAACGCCTGCTGGGCATATTTTGTATTCTCAAAATCAGATTTATGATTCTGATAAAAAGCTATCGTTTCCTGAAAACGGTCTGTTTTTTTTGATTCAATACTGTTGACGGCCAGTTTATAATGTGCGTCAAGTGCCAGATAGGCCAGTTCAGGTTTTTCTTCTGTGGTAGGATAATCTTCAATTACTTTGGTGAGTGTCCAGATAGCGGCACGGTAATCTTCAAGCTTGTAATACAGCCTTGCAACTGAAATGTCTTTTTGTTCAAGCTTTTTGTACAGTTCATCAATATACTTGTTGCATTCTTCCACCTTATCGCTTGACGGGAAACGGTTGATGAAAAACTGCAAGGCTTCGATGGCTGTTTTTGTGGAAGACTGGTCGAGGTAAATGGGGGGTGATTCAAGATAAGTACAGTAAGCATAGTTGAAGAGTGCCTGCTCGGCATATTTTCCGTAGGGATAAGTCTCGTAAAGCAGTTTGAAACGTTGGGCAGCCACCAGGTTGTTACCAAGTCCGAAATGGCAGTAAGCATACATATAGGCAATGAGTTCGGCATCACTCGACACCCGGTAGTATGGCAAAATGTCTTCGAGCAGCAAAATAACTTTCTGGTATTCTTCCTTATCAAACAGCTCACGGGCAGTGGCATATTTCAGGTTGATGTCATCACTTTTGAGGATTTTCTGAAACTCACTGCAGGAACTGAAAATGATAAGCACAAAAACAGAAAATGCAATATTTTTTAAAATAAGCCGCATATTTTTATGACTGCAAAAGTAATGTTTTTGTTACAATAAAATCAATCTTTTAACATCTGTTTTATCAGGATGTTAAAAACCAAGTTTTTTGGCAGTGGCCTTCGGCAAAGCATCTTTATGCACAAGTATTGACATGGTTTTGTATCTGACATAAGATTCTGAAGCATAGAAATAACCGTCATATTTCGAGCCATTGGTGCCCCATGAGTTTTTAACCTTGAAATAGAGCGTGCCATTCTGGTCTTTTGCTGTGCCAATGATGTGCATGCCATGGTCGTCAGTGGTCTGGTAATTGTCGAATGCTTTTTGCCGTAGTTCCGGAGTAATTGTTTTTTCCTTGCCGGGTTTGTTTTGATGATACACAAGGGCGTCTTTTTCTTCTTTTGTCATTTCGCTCCACTTGGCACGCTCCAGGTCGGTCAGATCTTCAATATCTTTTTCGGGGACTATGGCTATGCCATTTGACCATGAAAAGCCATTTTCACTGACATCTGCTGCCCATCCTACCGTATAGCCTTTGGCAATGGCGTGGCTGATGACTTCCATCATTTCGTCAAGCGGAAGGTTGTAAACTTCGCCCATACTCCAGTTGTCGGGCGATTCCATGATAAATTTTTCATAATACGGATGATGCGTAAACGAGGAAATCATGACATAATCGTCAATCTTAAGTCCCAGCGATTGGAAAAAGCTTTGCGGGGTATAGGTAACATTGTTATAGGTGAAGCTCTCAGGTACTTTTCCCAGATAGGCGTCCAGTAAGCCTTCAAAACCAGTTTTCCAGACCGGACTGAGTTTTTTGTTTTTATTTTCAATGACAGCATCCAACATGGCTTTCAATACGGCATCCATTTCACCGTGAACGTGTTTTGGCTCTCCAATGACCAGACCCGGATAGGCTGATTCAGGTACCAGTCCGTATTCCTTTATGGCATTGAAAACATCCCAGAATTCAGCGCCTCCGCTGAAATTTATTTTGCCCTGAAAACGCACGTATTTATCAGCATGCTGGGTGTATGCCCGTCTGACAATGTACATTTCCGAAAGGTCGAATTCTCCCTTCCCCATTCTGATAAGTTCCGATTCAAGAAATGAAAGTCCTGAAAAACTCCAGCAAGTACCGGAACGATTTTGATCTTTGACCGGAGTGGCTTTCAGTTCTTTGATAGTTGAAAATTTATATCCATCCTGGCCAAGTAATGTCAGAGATGAGAAAATAAAAATCAGGAATAAATAAAGTATAGGTTTCATGATTGCTGGTTTTAATGAGGTTGCAAAAATATAATAATCGTGTTAAACTTAATCACCAAAACGTGGATTGACGACATTATTGTAAATGGAGCCAAAAGTATAGGTAAATCCGGTATAAATGTAAAAGTTGAACTGAGATTCAAGTTCCCTGATACGCAGTAAGACTTCCTCCGGAGTAGCATCATATTTAGGCAATTCAATCTGATCGTGTGACAAAGTAAACCAGCCGAAATTTGAAAAACTCAATCCCTTAACAATGCGAAATCTTGCTGAAGCATAGATGTATAAATTGTTTTTCGAAAAATCGTGAAGATAGTTCGACCCCTGAAGTGCCAGATTAATACTTCCCCATTTTTGTACGATTTCGTAAGCAATTCCAATGGCTTGCTCAAACAGTGGCTCACTTATTTTTCCATAAAGAGTGGTATCAAAATACCGGTTAAACTTATGCCCAACGGTGTATTTAATTCTTAACTGCCTTCTGGAGGCTTCAGCATAGGGAAACAGATTATATTCAATGGCTGGCCCGATGGCATGGTTGTATTGAATATTCCTGTAAAGAGAGGAGGAAATGGCACTGGACAGGCCTCCCGACCAATGCTCTCCCAGACTGACCACCGAAATGTTTGAAAAGGTAAAAGACCTTGAAAATGTTTTATAGATGTCGTTTTCGATCAGATAATGACTCTCTGAATAATAGTGGCTCAGATAAAACTCGGTTTTAAATGATTCTGTAACTTTTTCTGCTGAAAATGAGGAATTTAAGGAAAAAGACTGATAGCTTTTTTCAAAAGAGCCATTGATAGTTGAACTGACTCTGAATACCCAGTTGTTCCACTTGTCACTGACTTCTTCCTGCTTTTTTTCTGTAGTAAAATTAATCTCAATGTTTTTAAATACAGGTGTTCGGGTGATGTAATGCATCAGTCCTATTTTAATTACCCTGCTCATTAATGTTCTTTCTTCATCACTGGTATTATCGGGTGAAACAGTGAAATTCAAAGTGTCATTCAGGCTTTTAAATTCGTTTTGTCCGATAAAAAACAAATTATATTGTAACCCACCGCTCCCTGTGTTTTGACTGGTAATCAGCAAATACACCTGTGCTTCAACCGGCTCTCTGACAAAATTAACGAAAGTTATTTCCCTTCTTAGGAAGTCAAAATCACAGGATGAGCAGCTGATATAAAGCTTTAAGGCGTCTTTGCGGGTAGTGTCGTTTTCTGTGTTTTGCTGGGAGTAAGCAGGATTAACCATTGATTTTAAAAATAGAAAAATCAATAAAAACTTCATTTCTGACAATTGCATAAAATAAAAAATTTTGTACAAGGTAATGACTTTTAACGAAAAAGGAAGTTCCGGATAGTATTAACCTTTTTACAAATAAATTATTATTGAGGTGAAGTTTTTTTCTATACCGGTACGATGAAACTATTCCCAGAGTTTTCTTTTTATCTCAGTGATTTCGCTTTTCAGTTCCATGACTGTTTTTGTCAGCTCATCCCTTGGCAGATTAGGTTCCGGAATTTCAGGGCTGATATAATTGACAAACTTCCATATTTCGCGTATCTGGCTGACATGAATTTCAAAGGGCTGATAATCAGGATTCAGGGAATGTAATACAAGCTTTTTTTCTTTTTCAATCCTGTTTTCTGCAATTTTGAACAATATCCCCTCTTCAATGGTAACGATGATATAGGCAAACCTGTCGCGGATGAGCAGCCAGTTGTCAACAAATTCTCCTGTTACATAAGAGCCGTCAGGAATGGGAAGCATGGAGTCGCCACTGATTTGAAAGGTGCGGTATTTCCGTTCTTTTGACAAAAAAGGAAGCTGAAAAACAGGCAGGGTTTTGATAAATTCAGGGTCGGCAAAGCCTGTGGCATAGCCAGCCTTGGCCTTTTCGTTGACCAGCTCGATGTTGTCTTTGTTGTCGGGAGATAAAGTGGTGGACAATACCCTCAGCTTGGTTCCGGTGATGAAAATATCATCTCCGTTAAGAATCATGCTGACTACTCCGGGGGTTAACTTTGTCAGATCTACTTTCAGCAAGGTATCGACCGACACATGAAAATACTGTGAAAAAGCAAGCAAAGCCTTTATAGTGGGCTGCGATACGCCATTTTCATAACCACTCAGGGTCGGACGTGGCATTTGCAATGCCTGTGATAGCTCATCCTGTGTCATCCTGAGCCGCTTTCTTAAAAATTTAATGTTTCCTGCGAAATACATCATATCCGGATGTTTAATTACTCGTTTTTATTTCTTCTTTTCCTTTTTCATGCGAAGCGCTCCTGAAAAAAATTTTTACAAAGGTAATACGTTTTTTTCAAAAATGATTAAATTTCAATCAGAAAAAATGATTAAATTTTAATCAAACGAAAAAAGAGGAAATTAGCAGATATGTTTCATTATCATGAGAATACAAACAGAACAGTTGCACATCTTGACCTCGATACTTTTTTTGTGTCGGTAGAAAGATTGCACAACAGCAAGCTAAATGGTAAGCCTGTCATCGTAGGGGGTACATCCGGGCGGGGTGTGGTGGCCAGTTGCAGTTATGAAGCCCGTCAGTTTGGGGTTCATTCGGCCATGCCCATGAAAATGGCACGTTTGCTTTGCCCCGATGCTGTCGTCATACGTGGTGATATGGACAGCTACAGCCGTTATTCCCGCATGGTAACCGATATCATCGAAGAAAATGCTCCGCTTTATGAAAAGGCTTCTATTGATGAACATTACCTCGACATTACCGGCATGGACCGTTTTTTCGGCTGCCTGAAATGGACAAAAGAACTACGTCAGCGCATTATCAAAGAAACAGGCTTGCCCGTTTCTTTCGGACTTTCGGTGAATAAAACGGTGGCAAAAATTGCGACAGGAGAAGCCAAACCGAACGGAGAACTCGAAGTCCGTTTTCCTGAAGTAAAACCTTTCCTCTTCCCTCTTTCTATCAGGAAAATACCCATGATAGGCCAAAAAACTTATCGTTTGCTGCGTTCCATGGGAATAGTCAGAATACAGACACTGGCAGATATGCCTCCTGAAATGCTCGAAAAGGTGCTTGGAAAAAATGGCCTTATCGTCTGGAAAAAAGCAAACGGCATTGACCCTACCCCTGTCTTCAGCTATTCTGAACGCAAGTCGATCAGCTCGGAACGTACTTTTGAACAGGATACCATTGATGTGGTTCATCTTGAACGCCTGCTGACGGTGATGGTTGAAAAACTGGCTTTTGAAATGCGTAAAAAACAAAAACTGGCCTCTTGTGTAACTGTTAAAATACGTTATGCCAATTTTGATACCCACACCCTGCAAAAACAAATCCCCTATACTTCCTATGATCATCACCTGATAGAAACGGCCAAACAACTTTTCAGGCGGCTTTACCAGCGTAGGATGCTGATCAGGCTTATTGGCGTGAAACTTAGCGGATTGGTTTACGGCAACCAGCAACTCAATCTTTTTGAGGATAAACCAGAAACAACCGACCTTTATCTTGCCATGGATTACCTCCGTAAAAAATATGACTCATCCATTATCCGGAGAGCCATCGGGCTGAATGAAAGCTTTAAAGTGGAGGAGACTTAATGTTAAAATAAGGCTGAGGCGATGAAGAAATGTGAAAATATGGAAATGTGAAAATTAATAAGCAATAGGCAGTTTGCAATAAGCAATTTCCCCTCCAGGGAGGGGTGGGTCAATCTGAACTCCAGATGCTTTTTTCTGCAACTTCACACTCCGAATTCCGCATTTCGCACTCTTTTCAATTGATCTATCCCCCTAAACATTAGGACTGAATTAGTGATTTGAAAACACTGATTTAAACCCGTGAAAAGAACATGGACTGGAAAAAGAAAAGAGGCATTTCTGAGATTCATCATTGAAAGACTATTTTTGCGCTTAAATAACGACAACTTGAAATTCATTTTAAGGACCATTCTTATAACTTTTGCTTTGGCTTCTCTCCTTCTGCAGAACTGCAAAGAGAAAGAAGAAAGCCCCGTCATCACCCTGCTGTTGCCAACCACCCGTAGCCCTTTGTTTTACAATGGCGATACCATGTTTGTCAAAGCCGAAATTCAGGATAATTCAATGCTCACTGAAGCTTCACTGGATATCCGCAATGCCGCTGATTCAAGTGTTCATTTCAGGTCGTTTCTGCTTCAGTCGGCCAATGAAATTATCATGGATACTTTTGTTTTCCATGTCAATGATCATTCAAACTTTATCATGACCATATCTGCTGCAAATACCAGGGGTTTGCAAAGCAAACTGCCGGTATTTATTCATGTAATGCCGTGATTATTTGGGGCCTGCATATTCGTATCCCAGTTGCGAAATGACTTTGCCTACCTTTTCAAGGTCAATATTATTTCCGGTTAGTATGACTGTATTTTTCACAATATCGGCTTCGGCTGAGTCAATGCCTTCTATGTTTTTAAGATTATTTTCAACATTTGCCTTGCAATGGTTGCAGGTCATGCCTTTGACAATAACAGTTAATTTATCCATTTTAAATTCATTTTTTTCTGTTCGTTCTTTCGGGGCAGGCAATCTGTAAATCCCGTATTTTAAAGCCAATGCATTCAGCGTCAGTAAAGTAAAAACAATACCGCTGGTTATTTGCAGCCAGTTGAAATGTTCATGCTGGTGAACATGATGAAAATGTTGCTGAAACAGGCCGCTTCCTCCAAAAAAGATATTGATGATGCTCCCGAAAAACAAAGCACTGCCGATAATCGAAATCAGATAAAGAATAAGTGTTTTTCGTCCGAGCGATTTCCCCAGTACTGTCAGGGTAGCAGCATTGGTGGCCGGACCTGCCATCAGAAAAACAAGTGCCGCTCCTGGCGATAATCCTTTCATCATCAGAACAGCAGCTACCGGAACCGAACCTGTGGCACAAATGTAGAGCGGAACAGATACCATCAACACAACAATCATTTCAATCCATTGATTACCAATATATTGCTCAAAAAAATCAGGCGGAACAATCACTGAAATCAATGCTGCCAGCAGCAGTCCGATAACTAGCCATTTGGCAATATCCTGAAGAAACTCAATGAATGCATATTGAAAAATCCTGACTAAGGTTGGTCTTTTTTCCTGTTGATTGTTTTTATCTCTCTGAATTTCAGCATGATGATTGGTCTTGTCAAAAACATTGGTAATAATGCCCCCTAAAATCCCGCTGATAAAAGCAACTATCACCCGGATAATGGCAAAAGGAAGTCCTATTAAGGAATAAGTAGCAAAAAAAGAATCTATTCCCGTTTGCGGAGTGGATATTAAAAACGAAACGGTTGATCCCTTCGAAGCACCATGCTGGTAAAATGAAACACCTGTCGGAATGACCCCGCAGGAACACAATGGCATAGGCACTCCAAACAAGGCTGCATAGATGACCGATTTCAGGTTGGATTGGCCAAAATATTTCTGTAGAACGGCCTGTCTGATGACCACATGAAGAATTCCGGCAAACAGAAAACCGAGCATAATGTATGGTGACATTTCCACTGTAATGGAAAAAAGCTCTTTAAAGAACAATATCAGGTTTTCTTCTATTATTTTCATCTCTTTTTCTGCTGCAAAGGTCATAATTTAAATTCATTCTAAATAAAATAATTTTACAGAAAAAATGATGGACGGTTGCTTCTCATATTGCCGCAAACGGGAAAAAACATTATGGGTTGTGGTCTTCGGTACAGTTACCATATTATCAACTAAAGTATTGGAGATGTTAAAGTTATATTACAGGAAATACAGACCTGAAGATTATTTATCTGAAGGAGTTAACGGTGGGAAATACTCCTCACTAAGCATACAACAGGTATTAAAAGTAGCTTGTAAAAAAGCAGAAATAACGAGTATAGCTGATCAAATCCTCACTGCCAAAAAATCCAATCCGCAAAACGATACATCAGCATTTGAAAAGCAAATAGATGAGTTGGTTTACAAGTTATATGATTTAACGGAAGAAGAAATTGCCATCATTGAAAATTCAACCAATAAAACACCCAAGGAAAATGGATAAATCCATTATCAATATGTCAATTATCAACCATAGCCCACGGTTTAAACCGTGGGCTATGAGTAAAACGCAATACAAAATCAACCGTTTCAACGGTTTCAAAATGAATTTAAACAATACAAAATGTCCCATTCGTTTAATAAAATTTGGATACATGCCGTATGGTCAACCAAAGAACGCATTCCGATAATAAAAACGGATGTCGAAAACAAGATTTTTTCTTTTCTTGCCAATCAATTGAAAGAATTAGGTTGTCCGGTAGGTATAGTTAACGGAATGCCCGACCATATCCATTGATTGTTTTTGTTGAATCCACAAAAAACAATTTCAGAAGTTGTTAAACAAATTAAAGGAAGCAGTTCTCATTTTATCAATCAGTGCGATATAAGAATATCAATTTTCGGTGTAGAAAAATTGGCGAAGCCTGAATGAGCTGAAAAATGACCTTAAAACAGACAAAAAATGAAAACCAGTGTAGTCTGATAGCTGTTATTATTTCCAATTAATGTTGCCATGCTTCAAAGTTATTAATACAATTTTGTTTACATATCAAATCTTTCCCTATATTTGTTCACAAATTATTAATAACCTGAGTGAATTTTTGCACAGACTGACGTTGGCAGTAATGGCAGAAGACCAGTTCTAAAAGAGAATCACGACTGAAAAAACATTAATTTGTGGCAAATAGAAATACATAATGGACAATCGTTTTACGGAAATCATTCAACTTATAAAACAATCCCGGACTAACGCTATAAAAGCTGTAAACGCTGAACTGATAAATCTCTATTGGAATATTGGAGAATATATCAGCAAGAAAATTGAACAATCAGAATGGGGCGACTCTGTGGTAACAGAATTAGCCAATTTCATACAGACACAAGAACCAGAAATAAAAGGCTTCTCCGATAAAAATATTTGGAGAATGAAGCAGTTTTACGAGACTTACAAGGACTTCCCAAAACTCTCACCACTGGTGAGAGAAATTAGCTGGACAAACAATCTACTGATTTTTTCCAGGTGTAAAACCATTGAAGAAATGGAATTTTACATCAAACTCGTAAAACAAGAAAACTATAGCAAACGAGAACTTGACCGACAAATATCTGCAAGCTTTTTCGAGCGGACAATGGTAGGCAATTCAAAACTCTCGCCAGCGGTGAGAGAAAGTAAAAACGACCTCTCGAACACCTTCAAAGACAGCTATGTTTTTGAATTTTTGAACTTACCTGACCCACATAGTGAAAGCGATTTACAACGTGGACTTGTAAGACAAATGAAAAATTTCATTCTCGAACTCGGGAAAGACTTTTTGTTCATAGGAGAAGAATATAAGTTGCAAGTTGGTAACAGCGACTTTTACATTGACCTGCTTTTCTACCACCGTGGACTACAATGTTTAGTAGCTTTTGAACTTAAAGCTGACAAATTCAAGCCTGACCACTTGGGACAGCTTAACTTTTACTTGGAAGCATTGGATAGAGACGTGAAAAAGCCAAACGAAAATCCGAGCATTGGAGTTTTGCTATGCAAGGACAAAGACAGTGAAGTTGTTGAATATGCTTTAAGTAGAAGTCTTTCACCAACAATGGTTTCGGAATATAAAACACAACTACCCGACAAAAAACTTTTACAACAAAAACTACACGAACTATTTGATAATGAAGTTGACGAAAAATAGAGCCACTACTGCTAACAGCTGTCAGACTGTGCAAAAACTCGTTTTTCAAAAATAATTAGTGAGAAATTCGTAGCAGAGAATTTCATGCTTCATTAGGTGCGATATAAGACGAGCAATCAAAAAACCACTGAAATTTACACACATATAACCACAAAAGGAATGGAGAAAATAATTTTTTCTTTAGATCCTTTGGCAGTTTGAAAAATATTATTAATTTTGCGATCAAAATGTAAATAAACATAATTTTTATGAAGGAGGCATATTCAAGTAAAGTAAAGATATGCGCAATATTGCGTATATCCAATCGTTGTATGTTATTATTGATTAGTGCTAAATATGGTAAAGCAAAATTTAAAAAATACAATGTATAGAAAACATTAAATGTTCGAATCATCCCTAAATAAAGACAACGATTCTAAATTAATTGAGTGAGAACGCAAATGAAACGATTTATTAGAAAAGCAAAAGTTATAATCATTTTAATATTTATTACAAATTTATCTTTTGGACAGGACTATTTGGTAAAAGCATTTTCATTCCCTTTTTTATCATATTACCAGGACTGCTTTATCCTTTCTCTGGGATTTGAAAAAAAAATATCTGACAACCTATTTTTTGAATTAACTTCCAATTATCAAAACTATGGGACAATAGAAAGTGACCACATTGCCTATACAATTTATCCTGGATTGAAGTATTTATTCAAAAGTGAAAGAAAGTTTGTGAATAACTGTTGGAGTTCAATCTATTTAAAAGCAGAACTTGTTAAAAACTCTTCTGGCCCTGAAGAGTATTATAGTTATAAAGGGCTGGGAAAAGGAATTGGAATCGCATTTGGAAAGCTAAAGATGTTTAAAAAGAGGAATAGTTGGTTTATTAATTATGGTATTGGTGTTTCATATAGTTATTGTACTTATTTGGACTATTATGAGGAAAAAACGGATTGGAATACTGGGCAAATAATAATCAATAGAGACCTACCCTTGCCATTTTTTCGATGGAGTTTAAGACCAGTCTTTCAAATTGGATACGCTTTCAAAATTAATTAACAAGTAACGATTTTATATAAATAGAAAAGGGAAAAATCAGATTATTACAATCATGATAAAATAATAACAACATACAACAAAGGCTTTAAGCTATGTCAATAAAGGGTTTCAGGATATTAGGGTTTAGGGAAGAGAAGAGTTATTGCCACAGCTCAAAGCCAAAACGTCAGACTGTGCAAAAACTCATTTTTTAAAAATAATTAGTGAGAAATTCGTAGCCAGAGAACTTCATGCTTCATCAGGTGCGATATAGGACGAGCAATTTTCGGGGAGGAAAAATCAGGAGGAAAAATTGGCGAAGCCTGAATGAGCTGAAAAATGACCTTAAAACAGACAAAAAATGAAAACCGGAATAGTCCGGATGCCAGTTTTGCAATAATTCCATGAATTTATCGAAGCCAAGGATGTTTTTCACCCTGACGAAGTTGTATGCGATATAAATTAAGCCCATCTCCCCATTCACTTTTTTCAATCCTTTGAGCAAAGTGTAAGAAAACCCCCACGCTCGCTTGATTGTTCCGAAAGGATGTTCCACTATGGCTTGTCTTCGCTTATATAATTCTTTTTCAGAGAGTAAGCGTTTGTTGTTGCGGTCAACGGCATCCTGATGTTCGCTTCGCTCTATGAGTCTCCCTGATTTGTTTTTCGTGCATTTATCCCTTAACGGACAGTTTTTACAGGCAGTGGTTTTGTATTGTTTTATGCGGTAATTGGTAATGTTTTTCCTTGTTTTTTTCTTCTTTTCGCTGTCGTGGCTTTTGTTGTACCATTTGCCATTGCTTTTTAATATTTCGCCCTGCGGACAGGTATAGGTGTCATTTTCTTTGTCATAAATGAAATTTTCTACCAGATATTCATTTTCAAGATGTTTGACAGTGGGTTGTTCTCGGCAGGCTACTATGGTGCTGATGTTTTCAGCTTCGCATTGGGCTATTTGTTCTCCGTTGTGGTAGCCTTTATCGGCTAAAACAGTGATTTTTTCTTGTCCTGATACCTCCTTAGCCCTCATTGCCATAGCTGCCAATGCTTTTGAATCGTTTTCGTTGGTGGCTTCATAGTCTATGATGAGGCTATGTTTTTCATCTACAGTGGTTTGCGTGTTGTAGGATACCTCCACTATGTTTTTTCGGATGATCAATGCACGGCTATCAGGGTCGCTGCTACTGATTTGTACTTCTTCTGTGTTGTCTAATTGTTGTTGCAGGTTGTTGTATTTTAACTTCCTTTGGGCTAAGCGTTCAAGTTCTTTCTGAACTTTATCAACTTTGATTTTCAGTTCATCCTTGTTCTCTTCCTGGTCGTTTTTCTCAAGTTCAGCAAGATAATCATTTATTTTGCGGTCAATAAACTCCTGATGACGGTCAATTTTCTTTTGGTTGTAGTTGTTTTTGCTGCTGTTGACAGCCCTGAACTTGCTACCGTCAATAGCCATGGTTTTGCCGCCAATCAGTTCAGCTTCTTTCAATAAATTGATAAACAGGCTGAAAAGTATCCGTACAGCATCAGGATAATGTTTTCTGAAGTCAGCAATGGTTTTATAGGAAGGGGTAAGTTCATGGAGCAACCACCTGACTTCGATATTACGCTCACATTCTTTTTCCAGTTTGCGTGAACTTCTGACATGATTCATGTACCCGTACAGATAGAGTTTCAGTAGCGATGCTGGATGAAACCCTTTGCGACCTTCCACCGCACCGGGTATTTTGACTCCAAGTTTATTTAACTCAATTTTATCAACAAATGCATCAATCAACCGTACCGGATTATTTTTACCAATGAAAGCCTCAAAGCTCATCATCTGCATTTGCTCCCTGTTGTTTCCAATTAATGTTGCCATGCTTCAAAGATATTAATACAATTTTGTTCACATATCAAATCTTTTCCTATATTTGTCCACAAATTATTAATAACTTGAGTGAGTTTTTGCACAGACTGACGTTGGGTGCAATGCTATTTGACCGACAGTGCAACAATAAAACATCGTGAGAACTAACGACTTTATTGACTACATTTGAAATATGAATTATTGCTGATCTAGCCCCCTAAACATTAGTACTAAATTAGTGAATTGAAAACACTAAATTTAGACAAAAGAAAAGAACATGGACAGGAGAAGAAAAAGAGGCAATTCGGAGAGATGTTGAGAAACCATGGATTGTTATGGGATACTAAAAACTACTGTTATTCAGCAGAGGGAGATGAGGAAGTTCTAAAAACACGAAAGGGAAGCCGTCTGTCCGACAACTTCCCTTTCCATTCTTCACAGCCGTGGCTGTTACGAACGTCAGGCTACGGTTATTAAGCCGGTAATTTCAGCGGGCTTACCTGCCGGCCTTCCTTCAGGCTGTTACCCCTGAGTTCCGTATCCGGCCTTCTTTGCCAGCATTACCTTCCGGTTTGCCTTTCGGCAACTTTCTGGCGCTGGATGTCGGATACCTGAAGTGTTACCCCCCTGCATCTTTCATCCAATGCTGACTCGGAAGTGGTTTCCCTCGTTGTGGTTAACACAACTGTCGAAACTACCGTGAACCTTCCGACTGTTTTCCGGAGAATTCAGCCTTCCGGTTCTTCCTTCGCAGCTAACCAGCTTTTCGCTGGTCCGGTATGTCTCCTTCCGGTACAAGACCTTCCGTTGACACCCCTGGCTTCACTCGCTGTCCTGACTTGTTTCACCTTTCGGTGGCATCATCAGAACCGGATAATTTCATCGGGCTTTCACCTTTTTACTCTTATCCCAGGCTTTAAAAGAACTTTTTTATCGCTTACCTGATGATACAAATGTACTATCATCTCTTCCGAACAGAGCGTTTTTTCAGCCGGATTTTCATCACATTTTATTCACTATTCTGAATAAATGATTGTGGATTGTGAATAACTTCCTTACCTGATTGAAATTCATGAAGTTAGAAAGAAAAGTTATGAACAACTGAATTGAAAATTCCTTGACTTGTTACTGAATTTTCATCAATAAACATTTAGTGTATTGATTTTCTTAAAATTAAAACTTCCGATGTTTATTCCTTAATAAGCGGGTAATCGATGTAGCCTTTTTCTCCGGAGGTATAAAAGGTACTTTCATCCCAGGGCTGAAGTTCAAGCCTGTTGAAAATGCGGTAAGGCAGGTCAGGATTTGAAATAAAATATTTGCCAAAGGCGATCAGATCTGCCATCTTGTTTTTTATCACATTTTCAGCATCAAAAGGATGGATATTCCCATTGGCGATTAAAGTTCCATGGTAAAAGGGTCTGAAATATTCAGCCACTTTAAGCGGATAATTTTGCAGGTGATCAACAGGCAACAAAGGCTCAATCAGGTGAAGATAGGCAAGCTGAAAGTCATTTAACATGCTGATAATCTGACTGAAATGCAGAGCCGGATTGCTGTCTGCCATGCCATTTTTTATGCCACAGGGTGAAAGACGTACCCCTACCCTGTTTTTTCCGAAAATACGGATGGTGCTTTCAAGAATTTCAGCCAGAAACCTGAACCTTTTTTCAACACTGCCACCATATTCATCTTTGCGGATATTGGTATTATCACATAAAAACTGGTTGATCAGGTAACCGTTTGCTGCATGTATTTCAATACCGTCAAATCCGGACAGAAGTGCATTTTTTGCAGCATTTGTAAAGTCACTGATGATCAGTCTAATTTCATCTGTGCTTAATTCTTTGGGGACTTCAAGAGGTCGGTACCCCGCTGGCGTATTTATTTTTCCATCGAAAATAAGCGGAGATGCTGATACCGGCCATTGTCCTTCGGGTAATAAATCAGGATGCGAATATCTTCCTGTATGCCACAACTGAATGAAGATTTTTCCTCCAGCCTGGTGAACCGCTTCCGTGATGTTTTTCCAGCCTTCTGCCTGCTCTGCCGTATAAATTCCCGGAGTGTTCGGATAACCTTTGTAAGCTGAAATATTGGTTGCTTCTGCAATAATGAGTCCTGCTGATGCTCTTTGTAGGTAATAAATACCATTAATCTCAGAAGGAATTCCGGATTCCGGATAACGCCTTCGTGTCAACGGAGCCATGACAATTCGGTTATTCAGCTCCATTTCTCCTATGCTGTATTTTTCGGCTAAAATATTCATGCTTATTTTTCCGGCTGATTTTCCAAATATCATGCCTTGATAAAATGATAATATTTTTTACCTTTGCTCCCTGAAAAATTCTTATTAGATTAAGACTAAATAAATTAATAAATATGCCTCATTATCATTCACTTGGTAAAATACCACGAAAAAGACATATTCAGTTTCGTTCGGCTGAAGGAAAACTTTACCGTGAACAATTAATTTCAACTGAAGGATTTTCAGATATTTATTCCCTGACCTACCATCTGCATGCCCCTACCGAAGTAACAAGAATCGACAAAGAATTTGATTTTTCTCCTGAAATTGCAATTGATAACAACATGCAACACCGAAGCTTTTTCGGAGCTAATATTAAGCCTGAAGATGATTATCTGGTGTCGAGGAAATATTTACTGGTAAATAACGACATTTACATTGCATTGTCTGCTCCCCGCCAGTCGATGAAAAATTATTTTTTCAGAAATGCTTCGGCTCACGAAATGTTGTTTGTTCACAAGGGTTCAGGTTGGTTGAAGTCGGTTTTCGGAAGCCTGAAATTTGGCTACGGTGATTATATCATCATTCCGAAAGGAACCATTTATCAGATTGATTTTGAGACCAATGACAATTTGCTTTTGATAGCGGAATCCTTTATGCCCATTCGATTTCCAAAACGCTATATGAATGAGGAAGGACAGTTGCTTGAGCATTCCCCCATTTGCGAAAGGGATATCAGAAAGCCTGAAAATCTTCAGACTTTTGATGAAAAAGGAGATTTTCTGGTGATATTGAAAAAAGAAGATAAGGTTTTTCCCTATCATTTCCAATATCATCCCTTTGATGTGGTGGGATGGGATGGCTGCCAGTATCCCTATATCATTTCGATTCATGATTTTGAGCCGATTACAGGACGTATTCACCAGCCGCCACCCGTTCACCAGATGTTTGAAAGCAATGCCTATGTGATATGTTCGTTTGTCCCACGCCTCTATGATTATCATCCCTTATCGGTCCCGGCTCCTTATTTCCACACCAATGTTGATTCCGATGAAGTCTTGTATTATGTAGATGGTGATTTTATGAGCAGAAACAATATTCAGAAAGGGCAAATCACTCTTCATCCGATAGGTATTCCGCACGGCCCCCATCCGGGTGCTATCGAAAGAAGTATAGGTGCTGAAAAGACAGAAGAACTGGCAGTGATGATTGACACTTTCAGGCCATTGAAAATTACACGCCAGGCACTTGAAATTGAAGATAAAAACTATTTTAAAAGTTGGTTAAGCAATTAAATTTAAAATTATGACGGATCATATTGATTTTTTACCCATTGATGGTACTGATTATGTTGAATTTTATGTAGGAAATGCCAAACAGGCAGCCTATTATTATCAGGCAGCATTTGGATTTCAGCCGCTTGCATACCGCGGACTCGAAACAGGAGATAAAGAAAAATGCTCATATGTGTTGGTTCAGGGAAAAATCCGCTTCGTACTCACCACTGCATTGACCGATGATTCAGATATTGCCGGGCATGTCAAAAAGCATGGAGACGGAGTAAAAGTGATAGCATTGTGGGTTCCGGATGCAAGAAAATCATTTGAAGAAACCGTAAAAAGAGGTGCAAAACCTTATCTGGAGCCTGTAGTCGAAAAGGATGAGTCTGGAGAAGTTGTTCGTTCCGGCATTCATACTTATGGGGATACCGTCCATATTTTTATTGAAAGGAAGAATTATCATGGCGTTTTTCTCCCCGGTTTCCGTAAATGGGAATCTGCCCTTAAAACTGAACCTGTCGGGCTGAAGTATGTTGACCATATTGTTGGAAATACCGGCTGGGGTGAGATGAACAAATGGGCAGAATTTTATAAAAACGTAATGGGATTTCGACAGCTCATATCCTTTGACGACAAAGATATATCAACTGAATATACTGCCCTGATGAGCAAGGTAATGACCAATGGCAATGAAAGAATAAAATTTCCGATTAACGAACCTGCCAAAGGGAAGAAAAAGAGTCAGATTGAAGAGTTTATTGATTTTTACAAGGGTGCCGGTGCACAGCATATTGCCATGGCTACGGATGATATTGTTTTCACTGTCAGTGAATTACGCAGAAGAGGTGTTGAATTTTTGCACGTTCCTGATGAATATTATGAAAGTGTTTTCGACAGAGTCGGACATATTGACGAAGATATTGAAGTATTGAAAAAACTCAGGATTTTGATTGACCGCGATGAGGAAGGTTATCTGCTCCAGCTTTTTTCAAAACCGGTAGAAGACCGTCCGACTGTATTTTACGAGATTATACAAAGAAAAGGTGCACGCTCTTTCGGAAAAGGTAATTTTAAAGCTTTGTTTGAAGCCATTGAATTGGAACAACAGAACAGAGGGACTTTATAAAAACACAACATGGAAAAAAAGATTAAATCATGGCTGGATTACTCCCCCGACAGCGATTTTTCAATTTATAATATCCCGTTCGGAATTATTGAGAATAAAAGCATTTCGCCACGTGTGGCATCCCGTATCGGGGATGTTGCAATTGACCTGAAAACACTTGCCGAATTGGGGTATCTCGAGGGTATCGGATTGAGAAAAACTGATTCTGAATGCTTTGACAGAAACACGCTGAATGATTTTATCGGTCTGGGCAAAACCAAAACCAATGCTGTCAGAAACAGAATCATCAGTTTATTTTCAGAGGATAATGACTTGAAAGTCAATCAGAACCATCTGCAGAGAATGCTGATCCCTGTTTCGGAAGTTAATGTATTATGTCCGGTCAGGCCAACCGATTATACCGACTTTTATTCAAGTATCGAACATGCTACCAATGTCGGGAAAATGTTCAGGGACAAAGATAATCCCTTACTGCCCAACTGGCGTCATTTGCCGGTGGGATACCACGGACGTAGCTCTTCCATTGTCGGTTCAGGTGCTGAAATTTACCGCCCAAAAGGTCAGATTTTCGATAATACAATCAATAGTCCTGTCTTTTCACCTTCAAAAAAACTTGATTTTGAGCTTGAAATGGCATTTATAACGACAGGAACTACCTGCCTGGGTGATAGTGTGCCTGTTGACAAAGCGGAAGATTATATTTTCGGGTTTGTGATTTTTAATGACCTGAGTGCAAGGGATATTCAGCAGTGGGAATATGTGCCTCTCGGACCATTTTTGGGTAAAAACTTCGGATCTGTTATTTCCAACTGGGTAGTTACCCTCGAAGCCCTCGAACCATTCAGAACAAGCGGTCCTGAACAAAATCCAAAGGTACTTCCATATCTGCAGACTGACGGAAAAAAGAATTTTGATGTCCATCTGGAAGTTTGCCTGCAAGCTGAACAAACACAGGCTCACCTGATATGCAGATCCAATATGAAATATTTGTATTGGAATGTTTGTCAGCAACTTGCACATCAAACGGTGAATGGCTGCAACCTGAACAATGCCGGAATATATGCTTCGGGAACCATCAGTGGGCCGGACGAACACTCATTTGGTTCTATGCTCGAACTAAGCTGGAATGGGACAAAAGCAGTGAAAACTCCTGAATTTGAACGATTTTTTATTGAAGACAACGACACCATTATCATGAAAGCCTATGCCATTCAGGATGAAATCAGGGTAGGATTCGGAGAGTGTGTTGTGAAAATTTTACCTGCAAAATCATGATTATCAATCCGTCAGAAATAAGCCTGATCAGGTTGCAGGAAATTCTTGCTGCTTCGGTGGCTCCGAGGCCGATAGCTCTGGTCAGTACCATCGATCCGGAAGGGCGTTCCAACCTCTCCCCTTTTAGTTTTTTTAACTCATTCAGTATCAATCCTCCGGTACTTATCTTTAGTCCATCGAGGCGGGTCAGGGACAACACTGTCAAACATACTTACGAAAACCTCAAGGAAGTTCCTGAAGCCGTTATCAATGTGGTTACATATTCCATAGTCGAACAGGTTAATTTATCGAGTACGGAGTATCCGAAAGAGGTGAATGAATTTGTCAAATCGGGACTGACACCTATTCCATCAGAAACCGTCAGGCCTTTCGGAGTGAAGGAATCACCGGTTAGGTTTGAATGTAAAGTCTTGGAGATCATTGAGCTGGGAAATGAAGGCGGGGCTGGTAATCTGGTGGTTTGCCGCATTGAGCGTATTCATTTGGAAAATACTGTTTTAAACGAAAAAGGGAATATTGATCCTCATCAAATAGACCTTGTTGGCAGGCTCGGAGAAAACTATTATTGCCGCGCATCGGGGAACGCAGTTTTTGAAGTGAAAAAGCCTTTACTTACCAAAGGGATCGGAATTGATTTATTACCTGACTTTATCCGCCAAAGCCGGATATTGAGTGGAAACGACCTGGGGCGCATGGGTAATATGGAAAGATTACCTGATCTCATTGAAATTGAAGAATTTAAGAAAAGCAGTGAATTTGTGGAATGGGCTGCAGAGTGCAGAGGCGATACAGAAAAGATTCATGAAAAAGCAGCGCGGTTAATACAAATAAATGAGGTATGGAAAGCCATGCTTTGGCTTATGGGTAATGGGAAATGATGCCAGAATGTAATAGGCGTGAAATACGGAGTTTTTTTCACCACGGAGGCACAGAGAGCACAGAGAACACAGAGTTTTTTTTAACCACAGAGGACACAGAGAAGCACTGAGGTTTTTTTTATCATAGAGGCAAAAATGCCTACAAATTATTTTCTTCGTGTCTTGGTGTCTTTGTGGTTAATAATTTTTTCACCACAGAGGCACAGAGTTTTTTTTTACCACAGAGGACACAGAGGGCACGGAGGTTTTTTTACCACGGAGTGCACAGAGTTTTTTAACCACAGAGGAGACAGAGAATCACTGAGGGATTTTTTTATCATAGAGGCAAAAATGCCTACAAATTATTTTCTTCGTGTCTTGGTGTCTTTGTGGTTTATAATTTTTTCACCACGGAGGCACGGAGATTTTTTTTTACCACATTAAAACTGCATATAATGCGATTGTTATAACACATGAAATTAAGGCATGGAAAGCCTAGGTTTTTCTTATAAGTAAATGGAATTGAATATTTTCGTTTATCCCAGCGCCACATCCAGCAACATCATGGTAGCAAAGCCCAATAGTGCTCCTATGGAGGATAAATCGGATTCGTTGCCGCTTTGTGATTCAGGGATCAGCTCTTCGACTACCACAAAAATCATGGCTCCGGCAGCAAATGAGAGAGCATAAGGAAGCAATGGGGTGATATGCAGAACCAGATAGGCACCAATAACACCTGCAACAGGTTCGACAATTCCAGATAATTGCCCGTAATTAAAGGCTTTCAGCCTTGAAAAACCTTCTCTTCTGAGTGGAATGGAAACAGCAGCTCCTTCCGGAAAATTCTGTAGTCCAATGCCAATGGCGAGTGCAATAGCCCCGGTTAAAACGCCAGCATCAGGATTGTGCGACAATGCACCGAAAGCAACCCCAACTGCCAGACCTTCGGGGATGTTGTGCAAGGTGATGGCCAGCACCAGCAGCACACTTCTCTGCCAGGAAGTTTTGATGCCTTCCGCTTTATCGACCGCCAGACCAATATGAATATGAGGTAAAAGTTTATCAACCAATAACAGAAAAGCCCCACCAGCCAGAAAGCCTGTGATGGCAGGTATCCATGCAATTTTCCCCTGTTGTTCGGCCATTTCAATAGCAGGCTTTAGCAAAGACCAGAAACTGGCAGCTATCATTACTCCGGCAGCGAAACCCAACATTGAGTTCAGAATTTTCTTATTGATGGATTTGAAGAAAAAGACCATCCCTGATCCTAAAGCTGTAACTGCCCATGTAAATAAAGTGGCTATTAAAGCAAGCAAGACAGGATTAATCCCTAACAAATCATTCATTTTCATAGAATTAAAGCCTTTTTCTAATTCCGGATATATTTGCAAAATTTAAACCGCAAATATTAGCGGCTTGCCTGATCTTTTGATGATGAACATCATCTTACCTCTTCAAACCAAAACCCTCTTATCTCAATAAAATACTGATAATCAATCGTTATTATTTGGTTTCTTCTATTAATTCATTGAGAACATTTTCACTGATTGAAAACTTATCAGCTATTTTTTTCAGCAAAAGCATTTCTGAGGGGTTGATGTTGCCATCTATTTTCATCATTTTAACAAGGTCTTTCAGTTGGTTTTTCTTTTCTTCTTCACTTTCAGGTGGATGAAATTCAAAATCAATTTGCTGATTTAAAATGGTGATGATTTCACTTTCATCGATGTCGTAACGTTCAGCTATTCTGTAAAGCAAATCAAGCTCTTTTTTATCAAGTTTACCATCTTCATAAATAAGTGCTACCAGATTAGAAAGATGACTCAGATGTTCCTTCATGATGTTAAATTTTATTTTTTGCTTTAATTAAAAAAGGTTAAAAGTTAGTTTCAAGAAAATACATATTCATCAGTCCTTTGCCTTTCACTTCCAGCGGTGGCCTTTCGGTAAAGTTGTATTTATCTTTTAACAGATGATAGGTATTTTCTGAAACATTGATTCTCATTACTTCAGAATTGGATTCCATACGTGAAGCCGTATTGACGGTATCTCCGAAAACATCGTACAGGTATTTTCTGACACCTACAATCCCTCCTACTGCCCTGCCAGAGTTTATCCCGATACGTATATTCCATTTGTGCTGGTGCGTGGCATTTCTCTCATTAAGGTATCTGATCACATCCACTGCAGCGTTGACAATATTTTCCGCATGTTTTTCATTCCTGACAGGCATGCCGCAGACAGCCATGTAAGCATCTCCTATCGTTTTGATACGTTCACATTCATGTCGTACGAAAATGTCATCAAAAGCAGTAAACATATCATTCAATTCGCTGATGAGTTCATCCGGATCCATGGTGGCTGATGCTTTTGTAAAACCAACAATATCAGAGAAAAAGACACTGACATTTTCGAATCCTTCGGGCTGGGTACTTCCTTTTTCTTTAAGGTCGTTTACCACTTTAACCGGTAAAATATTAAGCAGCAATTCTTCGACTTTAGCCTTTTCACGAGCAATGATGGCATTGTCACGTTTCTTTCGCTGCAAACTTTGCAGAATGACAATGACAAGTATTAATACCAAAACGAGTCCGACAACAAAAAACACAATAACAGTCCGCTGGCGGGCGAGCTTTGTGGCCTGAATTTCCTTGTCTTTGTTCAGCAGCTCAATCATCTGCTTGTTCTTTTCTGTTTCGTATTTGGTTTGCAGTTCGCTGATTTGCCGGAAGAGGTTTTCATTCAGCAGAGAATCATTAACCTGTGAATAAAGTTCATGATAATCAAGTGCTTTCACATAATCTCCTGTGGTTTTTGCCAATTGATATAAAGACAGATAAGTATTTTTCCTGATTTCAAGCGAACCCACCTGATAAGAAATGGAAAGGCTTTGGTTGTAGTAGTCATAGGCGCTGGGGTATTGCTTAATGTCTTTGTAAATATTACCGATTGCCAGAAGATTGGAAGCCATTTCCTTTTTATTGTCCAGCATCTGATTGATTTCATAGGCATTTTTGTAATATTCAAGTGCTTTGGCATTTTCATTCAAACGTTGATAGGCTAATCCAATATTTTGGAGACAGACGGCTATTCCTGCTTTGTCATTAATTTCTCTTTTGATTTTCAGGGCTTTTTCGAAATATTCAATCGATTTTTTACTCTCATTTTTAAGCGAATAAACTATTCCGATATTTGTATAAGCATCGCTTACACCTCTTTTGTTCCCTGTTTCTTCTGTGATTTTCAATGATTTCTGATAGTATTCAAGTGCTTTTTCCAGATTGTTCATTTTCTGAAAAATGATACCATACAGGTTGTAGCAGTTTGAGATATATTCCACCTGATTTATAGCTTCAAAGGTATTCAGGGCATTTTGCAGGTTGTCCATGGCCAGATCGTATTTATCCAGATTCAGATAGCTGTTGCTGATGTTGTAGTATAAAATAGCAACACCCCTTTTATCTTCTAATTTTTCTTTGATTTTCAACGATTTCTGATAATATTCGATGGCTTTGTCAAACTGGCTTTTGTTTGAATAGATCTGTCCGATACCATTAAGTGTTTTGGCGATTCCTATCTGGTCATCCAATTCTTCTCTGATTGTCAATGCTTTCTGATAATATTCCAATGCCTGATCATAGTTCCCGGATTGGTCATTTAAAATACCCATCAGGTGGTAGGCTTCGCCAAGATTGGATTTGTCTTTCAGTGTTTTTGCAATGCTGATAGCCTGCAGAGCATAATTCTTTGATTTTGGAATTTCATCAAAAGAAGAATAAACAATGGCCAGATTTATATACGCCCTTGCTTTTTCGGTATTGTTTTTTTGCTTGTCTGCTGATTTTAGCGCCATTTCGGCATATTTGATACAATCTTCTGTGAGTCCTGCATAAAAACATTCCCTTGCCAGATCATTGAGACATTTTGCCTCATGTGCTTTACCAGCCTTATTCAAAGCACTTTTTAAGCTATCAATGGTGCTCTGGCTGGATACATTCAGGTAAAGTAACAAAAAAACCTGAATAATAAAAGCAGTTTTCAATTTCATGGTTTTTCCTTATTTGGCGTATGCGGTCAGTTAATTTTCATGGCAAAGCTACAAATATTATCAAAATAAAAAAAGCTGTCAACCATCGCTGACAGCTTTTCTTTAAATCAGGTATTGTTATTTATTTCGTAAATATCTGACGGACAAGGGTTTTTTCTCCCGAGACAGCCCTCAGGATGTAGAATGAAGAACTGTAGGCGGAAAGATCAACCGTATATTCTCCGGTGAAACTGGTATTCAGAAGTTGCTTTCCGTTCAGATCATACAGTTGTATGTTGATGGTTTCGCCTGAAAGATCAGTCAGATAGAGTGTTTTGCCTGAAATAAAGTAATGAATCTTCAGGTCATTATTTTCAGCAACCGAAATGTTTGTGGTAGTAAAACTAAGCTCTGCTCCATAGACGGTTCCTTTGGCATTGGTGGCATAAGCCCTTACATAATAGGTTGTTTTCGGGCTTAATCCGGTTATCTGGCTGACAAAAACACCTGAACCGCTCCCATCACTTGTTTTTGTGGATAAAGTAATATCCGGATTAGGTGATGTGCTCCAAACCACTCCCCTTTGGGTGACAGAAGCTCCTCCTTCATAGGTAACATCTCCGCCACAGGTGGCTTCATAGTCTCCGATATTTGTTACGGGGGAAGTTGTAACTGCCGGATAATCAATGTCTGTAGTGAAGAAAGTATCGTTTCCGTAGGTTGTTCCCAGACTGTTTTCGGCCTTAACCCTATAATGATAGGTGGTATTTGGCTGAAGTCCTGTCAGGCTGTAAATGACATTTGAGGTAGTCATTCCGTTGAGGGAGTCCGGAACGGAGTTTACGCTGTTTCCGTAAGCGGTTGTGGTTCCCCATTCAAAGGTAATTTTAGCCGGAAGGTTATTGGGGTTCACTTCGGCATTCAGCTGGGCGGAATTAACGTCAATATTGGAGGCAGCAAGTGTTTTTGCATAGGGAACATCCTTGAAATCGGTTGTGAAAGACTGATCTGCCCCATAAACAGTACCTGCCTGATTGCTGGCAACGACTCTGAAATGATAGGTCGTATTCATGTCGAGTCCGGTGATTGTAATGTTAATATTTTCCCAATTCATTCCGAAAACTGAATCAGGAGCAGGTGTTATGGTATTGCCGTAAGTAATGGTTTTCCCATATTCAAAAACAACGCTTGTCGGAGAATTATTGGCTTTAACCAAAGCATGCAGTTCGGCAGATGTAGTCTGAACGTTATCAGCACTTTGGGTGACTGCTTCCGGTAGAATAGACGGTGTGTTAAAGACAGAATCAGCACCATAGCTAATGCCAGCCTGATTTTCGGCAACCACACGGTAATGAATCGTTGAGTTCGGCAGTAATCCTTTAATTTGGTATGAAACAGCCGTTTGATTCATTCCAAAGACTGAGTCGGGCTGAGCATCAACGGTAGTTCCGTAAGCACTGGTAGCTCCATATTCAAATTTGACCTTAGTCCCTGAATTATAAGCAGTTACTAAAGCATTAATGGTGGCTTCACTGTCGCTGATACCGGTAGCTGATTGTGTTAGGGCTTCAGGTGGCAATGCAGTTGTAGTAAACTGAACATCATTACCATAAACTGTACCTAACTGGTTGTTCCCGACAAGGCGGTAGTGATAGGTAGTATTAGGTTGAAGGTTGGGCAGGTTTTCTGAAACAATAATATCATTCAGCCCATTTACCGGACTTTGCGGAACAGATAAGGTGCCACCGTAATTTGTGGTTAGTCCATATTCAAAATAAACTGTTGTTGAAACGTTATTGGGATTAACCTTTCCTCTTAAATCGGCTGAATATGCCTGAATATTTGTTGCACTCATCGTACTGACAACAGGTAATAAGGAGCTTGTAACGAAATGTGTATCAAGGCCATAGCTTATTCCAGCCTGATTGACGGCCACTACTCTGTAGTGATAGGTGGTGTTAGGTAATAAATTGCTCAGGTTGAAACTGACTGCCTGTGGATTGGTTCCATTCAGCGGACTTTGTGTTGCGGTATCAATATTTCCGTATGCCTGGGTTTGCCCGTATTCGAAATAGACAACTGTCTGACTGTTTTCAGCATTTATGGTAGCATTCAGTGTGGCCTGATAAGCTGAAATATTGGAAGCAGCATCGGTTTGTACACTTGGTTTTACGGCCAGTGTTGTAAAGGAAGAATCAGCTCCTTTTACTGTACCTGCCTGATTTGTGGCTGATATTCTGTAATAATACTTTTGATTGGGCATCAGGCCTGAAAGCCTGGCTGAAACATTGGTCAGTGTATCGCTGTAAGCATATTTAGGATTTGCATCCATTTTCGATCCATAGGAAGTAGATGTGCCATACTCAAACTCAATGGTTGCAGTGGAATTATTCGGGTTGACACTGCCAAAAACTTTTGCTGAACTTCCTGAAATGCTGTCCACTTTACCGGTATAAACATCAGATAATTTTGCTAGAGTAAAGAAAGAGCTGTCGGCACCTGTGGAGGTTCCGCATGCTGATTGAGCTGAAATAGTATAATAGTATTTTCCGTTAGGTGATAATCCTGTCAGGTTGGCATAGACAATGGAATCCTGTACCCCTGCCAGAGACGATGGAGTGGCATTGACAAAAGTGGTGTAGGATGTTGAAGGTCCATAATAGAACTTAATGGTCGTATTTTCATTATTGGGATTCACCATACCGGTTATTTTTGCTGCATTGGAAGTAATTTGAGAAGCGGTAAGGGTTGAAGTCATTGGTTTTGGACAAAACTCGATGGCACCGATATCCGGAGTTGTACTCCTTGTATTCCCAACGAAATCGGTTGTAATGCTTAAATCTTTGGCAGTATTGTTAAGAAAACCGTTTTGTGGTTCAAAGTTATTCTGTGCTTTGAATAAAGGATTTACATTGTAAGAAGCAGTATCTTGTCCGGTAGCGGTTTTCCAGTCAGAAAATGTGCTCATGGCAGATCCGTAATAACCAAAAACTGCATTGCTGCCATCTGCCCAGTAGTCATTGTTATTGATGGTCTGAACATTTGCCGAACTGTAAATATAGGCACTGTAAGCTTTTGTTCCGCTTCCGCCTGTCATGCTGTTGTAGAAAATGTTGTTCCTCAGATCGAGTCCGGTTACTGATGAAGTTGTGGTGATAAATGCTGCACATTGATCGGCAGTGGAAGTATTGGCAATTGCTCCCCGCATGACCACTGTATTAAAATATACCTTGACATTGGTTCCTCCGGCCAGTCTGATACCGTAAGGATTATAAGTAGTACTGGTGCCGTCTCCGTCTGTAATTAAGTCATGAATCAGGTTGTTCTGGATGGTCATATTATTATTGGAAGTAGTGGAAGAAATGACAATACCATAGGCTCCCCAACCACCAGTACTTAATGAATTCAGGTTGTACACATGGTTGTTTTCAACTTTTGCTCCGCTGCAACCGGCACCAATGTCTATTCCTGCTATGTTGATACTGTTGGTGGTCAGAAAATTATAAATGGTATTCCCCGAAATGTAAGGAGCATTGCAATAACTGATGTAAATGCCCTTGTATAAGACACTTATAGAAGTGGAATCATTGCCGATAGTATTATTGGTTATCACCAGGCTATCGAATGGATTGGCAGAGTTTCCATATCCGTCAATTCCATAATATGCATTGTAAATGTGATTGTTATGAATGGTCAGGTTATGATGTCCGTAACCTGAAGATCCTAAATTACCTCCGAAATAAATGCCATAGGAAGTGGCCGTTTGAAATCCATTTTCAATATTACAGTTTTTAATGGTAATATAGGTTGCTCCGTTTGTTGTGCTAAGTGAATTTAACCAAACTACTGTATTTGAACCACTGGTTTTGGTGCTTTTCAAAGTCAGGTTTCTTGAAGTTGAATTATTATTGCTCCCATCTATGGTAATGTAATCGGCTCCGTTGAATAAAAACACGGCTGTATCGGCTTTGATAACGACATTTTTACCAGAGGCAGGTTTTAAAGTAACTCGTCTTGCATAGCTCAATCCGGCATATTCTTCAAATTTGATGGGAAATGTCTCGTTTGTATAAAGGGTATCTGTCAGCAGGAAGGTGACCGGACATGTTATTTCATTGATTTTTAAGGCATTTACTGCATTGGTTATGGTAGTGTAGGTGTTTCCTGTTCCGACATTGTATGTCCCGCACATTGAACCAAGAATAAGGTACTGGTCGGGTGATGCCGGTGGTACCGAAGCAGCCGGAGGATTGGCGGTTAATCCGCTTGCTCCTGCCGGCTTGCTGCCAACATTGGGAGTGGATGCATTGTCCTGAGCCACGATATAATATTTTACAGTATCTCCGCTTGAAACAGTCGGACTGAGTGTGAAAGAAAAACTATCATTTCCGTTATAGGAAGCAGTTGCTGTTGTCCAGCTGCCACTGTTGACCCTGTAGTATAATCTGGGTAAACCCGAACCGGAGGTGGGTACGCCTGAAGCATCAGTAATTTTTGTTTTTAATACACGTGAAGAAGTTGAAGAAGTATTGGACAGTGGACTATAGCTGATATTTGGAGCGGATAAATCTGCACCGGTAAAACTACCTTCATCAGCCCCTATGTCAGGTGTATTTGTATTTCTGCTGTTCCCATCAATATCGTCAGTGATGGCAACAGGAGAACTTACCGGAGCAGCTCCGCTTTCTATCTGAGTGGCTACATTGGTTTTAATGTGCAGATCATAAGGTTTAGAGCTGACATTAACGAATGGAGGATTTTCTGAAATAGAATTGCTTTCAGCCGGATTGAAACGATTTTTAAACTGGGCAATCGTTGAGTCCTTGTTTGTTCCGTCATAGAAGATAACATTATTGCCTGACGGAGTTCCGGCATACAATAAGTTATTGTTTGAGGATGAGGAATGAGTGGTTAGTGTGGTGGTACTTCTTTTATAAGCTGCGTTTACTCCTGATGAACCTGTCATTGAAAGATTCACAAGAATGTTGTTTCTTACATCTATATTAACAGAAGTGCTTGTGTACAGAGCATTTGAGCCAAAAGTAGAAGATGTTCCCATAGCTTTCAGATAAACGGTATTGAAATATACTCCGGCATTAGTTCCACCGTTGAAATAAATCCCGTTTACTGAATTGGCACCAGAAGAGGAAGGAGCTTCCAGATCCGATACAAAATTGTTGTAAATCCATCCATTGGTACCACTCGACATGTAAATACCATAAACAGTTGCATTAGCATTCATTGATGTCAGGTTATAGATTTTGTTTTTGTACAGATAGATGGAATCACCGGATGCGGTAGATATACCGTAAATTGTTGTCCCTAATGTAGTTAACCCGTAAACTGTATTGGAAAAAATTTCTTTGTTTGTACTTGAAACAGGGTATGAATAAATGCCATAGATATTCCCTGACGATGTATTGCTGATATTGTAAACTGTATTACCATAGATGTATTCATAGCCATTGGTGGCGGTATTGTACTGGTCAATTCCGTAAGTAGTCCCGGTACCGGTTTTTGTTACGTTTCTGACAATATTGCTGTCAAGGTATAATTTTAGATAGGTCGCACTGGTATAAATACAATACAAAGATCCGGAACCCGGTATATTTACAGAATCAATAAGATTTTTTTCGATAAATACTTTATCAGCAGAAGCACTGTTATAAATGCCATAAAAACTTCCTGTATAAGTTGAAATGGCTGTAATATTTTTAACCGTATTATTGTAAATCTTTACCGTATTGTTTGCAGCGGTCGATCCCATAGCATTATTTATTCCATAAGTGCTTGAAGAAGAGGAGCCTATATAGAGTGAAACAGTGTTTTTGTAAATTTCTACATTTGAACTGGTACCTGTTGATAAAAATATGCCATAAAGTGTTGTAGTCGTTCCAATTGTGCCATTGCTGATGTTATTGTTGGCTATCTTCAGATTGTTCTGATAAATGGCGTAAATTCCGTAAGCTGTACTGGAGCCTCCTCCATAATTTAATAAAACATTGCCGCCATCAACTCCGATTTCATTGTTCTGGTCGTAAAGTGAATAGGGTGATGAAGCTGAATAGCCTTTAATTGAAATAGAAACATAGGCACCGGTAATTTTGTTGTTATAGATTTTCAGGTAGCTGTTTGTACCCGAGGAAGTAGTAACTGTCAGCGAGGATGTAGAGGTTGATGTATGATTTCCAGAGTAAATACCAATTGTGTTTACATTTGAGTTTTTCAGTGAAACGTTGCAGTTTTTAATGGTAACGTATTGAGAACCATCTGTTCCTGAATATTTTAGTATGGCATATCCCCATTCCATCAGCGTAGTATTGTTGGTTGATGTTGAAGTATCGGCCACATCAATCCCGTCAAAAGTGATGTAATCGGTACCTTCGATTTTAATAATACCGTCTGTAGTAGTTGAGCTTCCGGGTGTTGCATAAATGATTGGGTTACTCCCACTCCCTACTTTTTTGAATACAATAGGATTGGAAGAAGATGAGGTCGCTGTACTGATGGTTAAATTTGAGGCGGTTTCAACAAAATTGGCATCAATTTCAAAAGTTACCCCTCCGCTGCCAACTCCATTGCTGTTGAGGTCGGAAATGGCCGAAGCTATTGAGGAATAGTTACCTCCTGAGGTTTTAATTGTTTTTGTTCCTGTAAGCTGTGCACTGACTCCAGTGGCAAAAAGGCTTAAAATGGCTAATAAATATAACGGTTTCATGAATTTAGATTTAAAATTTTGTGGCAAAAATAATTAGGAAAGAGAGAGGGAAAAATTATTTTTTTTCGAGGTTTAACTCAACGGTTTTGCGGTGCCCCGGCTCTACAGTAACCGCAATATAACCATAAAGATAAGCTTCATTATTGTTGATGTATTTGAAAGCATCGCAGTAATAAGATCCGGGAGGAAGAGCTCCAAAATCGGCAAGTCCGTCAATATTGGCATGAACCTGTTTTACATAATTCCCTAAATCGAGGTTTTTCTTACTGGTTGATATGGAAGCAACGGCATTATCAACAGCTTCACCATTGTAATAAATCTGAATTGAAAGTCTTCCGTTTTCATTGGGATCAGTCCGTTCACATGAAAATATGCCGGCTGTCAACAGGAAAATAAAAGTGAGTAATCCGATTTGTTTCATTAATTTCATTACTTTTTGCATTGCAAAGGTATATTTCACTGTAATTGTAATTATAGTTTGGTTATTAAATAATTGTGAATAACTTTTCTGCCTCTAATAACTTAAAAGCAAAAATTTTATTTCAAAGACGAAAAGATTTTTTCAGAGGTTTAAATAGCGGGAAATTAAATATAGCAATTGTTCGCGTTTGATTGGTTTTGCAATATAATCGCTGCAGCCAGCTTCCAGCGCCATCATCCTGTCATCATCTCTTGCATAAGCAGTTATGGCAATAATGGGCAACTTTTTATACATTTCCTTGATTCGTTGGGTGGCTATTAATCCGTTTAATTCGGGTAGTTTTATATCCATCAAAACAAGGTCGATATTTCTTGATCTGCAGGCATCCACGGCCTGTTTCCCGTCTTTTGCCCAGATGATCTGTGCATTGGTCTTGCTGAGTACCGTTCGCACCAGATTGAAGTTTGAATCGATGTCTTCAACAACCAGTATGGTTTTACCTTCCAGATTGAGATTCCCTATTTTCTGATATTCAATGGTTTGTAAAATATTCTTTGCATCTACCGGAAAATACGGCAAGGTGAAATAGAATGTGGAACCCTTTCCATACGTACTGCTTACCCAAATATCTCCTCCAAGCAATTTGACTAATCTTTGTGAAATAGTGAGTCCAAGACCTGATCCGCCAAACTTCTTCCAGATTTTTTCATCGGCTTGCTTGAAGCGGTCAAAAATTACGGTTTGCTTATCTTCAGGAATGCCGATTCCGGTGTCTTTTACGTAAAACTCAATGAAAAGCTCCTCTCCTGTCAGCAACTGGTTGGATTTAATCTTGTATCCTATTTCGATGCTTCCGGTGGTTGTAAACTTTTGAGCATTGCTGACAAGATTGGTCAGTATTTGCTTGAAACGGTAAGGATCAGTCAGAATAGCAAAGTTTTCGGATATTTTTGGCACCGAGATGATGACCTCGACATTTTCTTTACCTTGTTTTTTCAGGTTGTCGCGTGCTTCGAGTGCGGTTTCATTTATAATTGAATTAACATGACATTCTGTGTTTTCTATTCTGAGTTCTCCGGTTTCAATTTTGGCAATGTCGATAATGTCATCGATTAAATGTAGTAAAATCTCTCCGTTATTATTAATCAGCCTGATAAATTCTTCTTTTTCCTTTTCAGTGAAATCGGGGTCATTAAGCAGATCGGCAAAGCCGATGATGGCATTCATGGGTGTGCGTATTTCATGCGACATGGAGGCGATAAATGCAGTTTTTTGCTTGTCTGCTAATTCTGCCATAATCTTTGCTTCCGAAAGCTCTGCCAATAGCTTCTTTCTGGAAAAATATTCATCTGATTGTTTCAGACAGTCATAACAAAGGCTTGAAATCTGCTGGCAAAGCGACCATAAATCATTGGTTGCCTTCTCGATATATTGTTTGTTCGGAAGTGGTTCATTTTCAATCAGATTCTTAATCTCTGAGCGGGAAAAATTCAGACGCTGAAAAAAATTACTCTGACTTAATTTTTCAAAACCTTCGATATTGACGAAACCACATACCCAATTGGCTATTTCTTTGCCATTTGCCAGAATCGGAATTTTTTTAACCGTGATGTTACAGCTTTCGCATTTCTGGACTTCAAAAACACTTTTTGAAAAATGAGAGGTTAAAGCCAGATCAACAAAAAAACATTTGTCATCAATAACTTTTCCCCTTGAAAGAATTTTGCAGGCACTGCTGAAATTACTCATTTTTGTCAGGGGAGAACCATTTTCATCCACTATCAGGCTGGCTATCTTGTAGGTATAACTGAACTCATCCTGCAAACGTTGAAGGGCATCTTTGCTGATGATTTCCTGTAACATCAACTGATGACTATCTCCTTCTTTGAAGTAATTGGCCTCCAGCTTTTGAGAAAAAATATTTTTACTCTCCTGAAATAAGCTTGTCTTGGTCTTTTCAAGCATCTGAAAAAGGCGTTCTTCCCTTTCCTTATTCTCTTTTTCCTTTTTATGTTTTTCAGAATAATCGATGAAAGATATGATGAAGCCTCTCAGAGAGCCTTCTCTTTCTTTTTGAGCAGTGATGCTGAATAAAATATCAGCCGGACCTTGTATGGTTTCAATCGAAGTATTGTTGACAAAATAACTGGCATTTCCTTCTGCAATGATAAATTTGATCAGGCTCTCTGTTGAATTGAAAAAAATATTACCGTTGAGCTTGAATATCTCATTGATATGTCTGCCTACTGCCTCTTCTTTTGATATACCAATTTTCTTACAGGCAGAATGATTGATAAACAGTGTCTTTCCTGTCAGATCTGTTTCAATAATTCCTTCGGGTAATTGTTCCAGAAACTTCAGGTATCTGTCTTCATTTTCAGTTTTTATCTGTTTTTCTTCAACCACTATTTCAGGATGAAAAATAATCAGTTTTTTTTGCGGATGCTCAACAGAATAAATGGAAATCAGGTAATTTTTCCCCGTAGTGGTAAGTGAAACTTTCTCTTGTCGATATTCTTTTGACTGACTTTCAATAATTTGAATGATGTCAGGCTCTGTCTGATTTTCAAAAAACTCTCTGATATGGTGGCCAAAAAGCTCTGCCTTGTTTTTATTGAAATAATTCAAAGCCGATTGATTGGCATTTTCAATAATATTATTTTTGTCGAGTTGAAAGACGATTTCTTCAAATTTCTCAAAAACTACCGACCAGATATTCTCAAAGTTTTCTGATGCCGGAGAATAAAGCTCAATTATTTTACTTTCAAGTATTTTAATTCTGCTTTCCAGATCCTCGTATGTCGGTGAATTTGCCACTTCAGAACAGATATTCTTTTATTCTTCGTTTAATTCCTTTCAGGACTGATTTGTTCCACAAAATTATGTAACTCTATTTCACATTGCAAATTTAAGGAATAGTCTTTTTGAAAATTGTAATGTGGATAACTTTGTACCTATTAATTAATTAATTGGCAGCAGTTTCGGTTGTTGTAAAGCTGAGGCAAAAATAAATTCTTAAAAGCCTTTAAATTGTCTGTATTTTGCAACTAAAATAAACGCTACGATTTACATTAAAAATAAAAGCAATGAAAAAAATTTTTCTGGCCTTTCTGTTAAGTTTGTTTATCATAGTTCTGAAAGCCCAAAATACCGAGATCAAAATCAAATTCAGAACTTTTAAAAATCAGGATATTTATCTTGGATTTCATTATGGTAATAATAAATACATCAGAGATACCACTCATGTTGACAACAAAGGAATAGCTGTTTTCACAGATAAAAACAAGGATCTGAAAGGTGGTATTTATTTGATAATTACGCCCGATATGAATTATTTCGAATTTATTCTTGCCGAGAAAAAGATTTTTCTTGAAACAGATACAGGAGATTTTATCAAACAAATGAAAGTCATTGAATCTGAAGAAAATAAGATTTTTTTCAACTACTTATTATACATTGAACAGAAACAGCAGGAAAAGCAGAATATTCTTAAAGAAAAAGCCATTTTTGCCGATAATAAACAAAAATCGGATGAATATGATAAAAAAGTCAGTCAGGTGGATGAGGATGTTAAAAACTATATGAAAAGCCTGATTGAAAAATATCCTGATAAGTTTTTTCCTAAGGTGCTTAAAATGATGAATGATCCTGTGCCGAGAGAAAAGCTTAATAATGAAGCAGATTCTACCTATTCAGAGTATTTATACAATTTTTACCAGCAGCATTACTTCGATAATGTCGATTTTTCGGATGAAAAAATTTTACGCACCCCTATTTATGAAAGCAAAATTGACCGTTTCATGGATCGTATGACCATTCATCATCCCGATTCTATTAAACTCTCAGCCTCAAGGGTGATTGACCTTAGCAGGGCGAATGAAGAAGTTTTCAAATTCACTTTGGTAAAACTTTTTAATAAGTATGCCCAGTCTGAATACATGGGCATGGATGCCGTATATGTTTATCTGGCTGAACGATATTACCTGAGTGGACTGGCAAAATGGGCTGATTCTGCACAAATCAAGAAAATTTATGATCGCGTGGTTAAATTAAGCTCAAACCTGATAGGAATGAAAGCCCCTGAGCTGATCATGAAAGATACCAACGATCAATATCATTCCCTTCATGCACAACCTGGTATTTACACGATTTTAGTTTTTTGGGACCCAAGTTGCGGACATTGCCAGAAGGCTATTCCTTTTCTTGAAAAGTATTGGGAGCGTGTTTCACATGATTCATTTTCAATATATTCCGTTAATATTGGAAATGATGGAAAAGAATGGAAACAGTTCATTGCAGATAATAAACTCAGTTTTCTGTGCGTGTGGGATCCGTTAAACTACAATAATTTCAGGGTTTTATACGATATTTTCAGTTCTCCGGTTGTTTACCTGCTGGATAAAAACAAGAAAATTGTTGCTAAAAGAATCGGTGTCGATAAAATTGAAGAAATAGTCAATATTCTTGAAGGGCGAACTATCCCTGAAAAAAATGACCTTCAGGATAGCAAAAAGGAAAATGACTAATTTTCAGGGTAAAAGATTTCATATTCATTGTCGTCATAAAAAACAGTAATCATTTTTATTTTCCTTTTACGAGGATGTATGCCGGACATAATCATTTTTTCCGAAATAGCTGAACTTTCAGGAATAGCTGATTTTTCCTCAGTATATTGTTTTTCAATGCTTTGAGACTCATTTTCAACAGACTCAACTGTCTGAGATTTAATTTTTTTCACTTCGCTGATAGCAGGGCTATGAATTTTTGAATCTGAAGCCGGTTGATTTTCAAATAAACCACCAAAACTGACGGATGCTCCGGAAATATCATCCCTGAAAGTATTACCCTGACCAAATAAAAGCCATTCAGGATTGATATCAGGAAAGCAATTCAGTATGCTTTGTACCATTTCAAGGCTGGGATTGTTTCTGCCAGTCAAAATATGTGACAATCTCGACCTGTTCACATTGATGGCATCAGCCAGACGGCTTGGAGTGAGGTTTTTCATTTCAATTATTTGCTTGATTCTGTCAGTTATAGTTGCCATACAAATGTAAATTTAATAAGTTAACAATTGTAATTACTTTTGTAACGCTGCAAAATTACAAATGTGTATTTAAACATACAAAATTAATTTTTCAGTAAATGAATGTTAGCTTTGAGTTATGTCCTTGATAGGAATTAAACTATCAGCTTTGAGTATTTCTTTTCCGGTTTAAATTAGGACAAATTGGTGAAATTGCCTAAATGAATAGATAAAGTTATATCTGTTTCTTTAAACTGAAGAAAGTAGCATAACCTGGCTAATAATCAGCATACTTCTCTAAATAAATATATCTAAAATCCTGATTAACAGATTGATATACTTCTCTTTTAATACGGTTGCTTTATTGATTAACATTGTAATTTCCACATAAATTTACCTTGAAAAAAGATTACCTAAATACAAAAATTCGGGAATAAAAGGTTACAGATATAGTAACAAATGTTTGTTTTTGTAAATCACAAATGTAAATTTTATTATTCACAAAAGTAACTCCTTCAAAAACCTGCAATTTCAATATGGAATAAAACTGAAAAAATTTTTACTTACATAAATCCATCATTCAACAATAACAGGAAAAAGAAAGAATAATATTTTTAATGCTGACCTGCTTAAGGCGTAATCTTGAGTATATCAAAAAGAAAATCAGCTTTTTAGACTAATATTTTTCTTTAATCGTAAACGCTGAGAATTTAAAATTTGAGTTTACTCCATTGCTTGGTAAGAAAATTTCAAAAAGAATGTCCTTAAGATTTACCTTTGTATGAAATTAATTTTGAAGGAATGAAAAAAATTTTATTGGCTGTTGTCATTATCCTCCTATCCTATTACAAAACGCTTTCAGGTGACACAATTGGATATGATGTACTCAGATATAACCTTAAGATTGATTTGAAAGACCTTGATTCAAAAACTATTATAGCTGAAGCTGAAATTGTTCTGGTAGAAACTGACAAAATGAAAAACAACTTCGTATTTTGGCTGAAAGGACTAACAGTTGACTCCGTATCAGAAAACAATACATTACTCAGTTTTTCAATTGCAAATGAACTTTTAATCATCCAAAAACAAGGATCAGGCATCGACACACACAGAATTAAGGTATATTATCATGGACAACCCAAGAAAGATTCTTACTGGGGAGGATTTTATTTTAGTTCAAATGATGGTGGATATGCCTATAATATGGGGGTCGCTTTCAATGATGTTCCGCACAGCTATGGGCGTGTTTGGTTCCCCTGTTCTGAAAGCTTTACGGATAAAGCATTGTTTTCTTTTGAAATTATTACCTCCTCAGATAAAATGGCTGTTTGTAACGGATTATTAACAGCTGTAACCAATAATTCAGATGGTAACAAAACATGGCATTGGACGCTCAACGAGCCTATCCCCTGCTATCTGGCTTCGGTGGCGGTAGGGAACTATACCTTGGTTAAATCTGTTCACCAGGGCATTGAGAAAAAAATTGACATCATAAATGCCTGTCTGCCGGCTGATTCTGTTAAACTAAAAAATTCCTTCCAGCACCTTCCGGATTGTATTAATATTTTTGAAAGGAAATATCTGCCTTATCAGTTTGAGCGTGTTGGATTTGTCTTGGTTCCGTTTACTCAGGGTGCTATGGAACATGCGACCAATATTGCATTTCCCAAATATGCCGCTGATGGGAGTTTGTCGAATGAAACCCTTATGGCTCATGAGTTTTCGCATCATTGGTGGGGCAATTTGCTGACCTGCCAGACACCTGAAGACATGTGGATTAATGAAGGATGGGCCAGGTGGTCAGAGTGGCTTTTTCTTGAGGAAATGTACGGAAAAGAAGCCTATCAGCAGGAATACCTGAGCAATCATCGCGAAGTCTTACAATATGCCCACATTCGCGATAAAAAGATCTTGCCCGTAAGTCCGGTTCCTTCAGATGTAACTTATGGTGCCCACGTTTATGATAAGGGTGGCGATATTGTTCACACTTTGAGAAATTATCTTGGCGATTCCCTGTTTTTTTATTCAATTCATAAGATATTGGAAAACAATAAGTTTGGAAATATTAATTCCTCTCAGTTTCGTGATTCGCTGACTAAATATTCCGGCAAAAACATGAATAGTTTTTTTAACAACTGGGTTTTTGAAAAAGGATTTCCATGTTTCAGAGCAGAGATCAGAAACTATTCCACTAATACTGAAGTAAAAGTATATCAGTTCTTAAGGTTTACCGACAGGAAATATACTGAGGTTCCGCTGGAAATTACTTTTTACGGAGATAATATGGAAAAGGCCGTCAGAAATATTGTTTTAAATGAAATGGAAGAGACATTTGACTTTAAACTTCCTTTTGTTCCACAATTTGCGGTTATCAATGAAAACATGAAACTGGCAGAAGCCAAATCACCGGCTAAAATTATCGTTAAAACAACAGGTAGCTTCGATATGTCAGATGCTTTACTGACTTTATATGTCAATGATATTCAGGATTCAGCGCTTGTATATGCGGAACATTTATGGGTCGCTCCTGTTTCATGGCCTACAGCAGTCAGTGGAATCAGGTTCTCAGATTACAGATATTGGAGCTTTAACGGAATTTTCCCTCAACATTTTGATGCTTATGCCCGCATTAAATACAATGGCAAAGAAGGCAGCATGACAGGAGACAATTATCTCGACCATACTTTAAATATTATAAATGAAGATAGTCTTGTAGTGCTCTACAGAGAAAACATCAGTGCGCCATGGAATATTTATCCTGATTATAAAATAATTACCGGAAGTAAAACAGACAAAGTCGGAATGATTGAAATTTATCACCTCAAAAAAGGAGATTATTGCCTGGGAGTCAGAGATTATCAGCAAAGCATTAAAAAATCAGGACAAGCCAGACCAGTTGAGATTATTCCTTACTGGAAAAATGATGAAATAACATTTTCAGTCAGTAATGAACTGCCTTTTGAAAGACTGATTTGCTACGACACATTCGGAAAGGTGATGAAAGATATTCAGATACAACCAAATGAACTAGTTAAGCTTAATACATCAGAGCTATCTTCCGGTTGTTATTTTTTTAAATTTATTGCCGGAAATGAGGTAATCACACTTAAATCCATCAAACCCTGAAATTTTCCGAAAGAAAAAATAAAGTTGTTTGTCTGACAAAAGTATGACCGAAAAAGAGTTAATAGAGGGTATTATCAAAGGTGACAAAATTGCTTTAAAATCTTTTGTTAGTCAATATAAAGACTTGGTTTTCAGGGTTTGTTATTCGGTTGTACAAAATAAAGATGATGCAGATGATCTGGCACAGGAAGTATTTATCAAAGCTTTTCATCATGCTACAGGTTTCCGGAATGATGCTAAAATTTCGACATGGCTCTACCGGATTGCACTCAATCTCTCTATCAATTTTATCAAAAGTAAAAAGAAAAAATCGTTTGTCGATTTTGTAGATCATATTGTTTTTAAGTCCACAGAACAGGCAAAACCTGAAGTTGAGCAAATGGATTATGAGAATACACAGGAAAAGAAATACAAAATACTCTACAACAGCATTCAACAACTACCTGTCAATCAGCAGAAAGCATTTTTATTACATCATCAGGAAGGACTCTCCTATTACGAAATAGCAGAAGTGATGCAGACCTCCCATGCTGCAGTCGAGTCATTGATACACAGGGCTAAGGTTGGACTGAAACAAAAACTTATTAAGGAATTAAAAAAACAAAATCTTTTCGAAAGTTATCAGTAACAGATTTGTCAAATTAAAGTTATGAATTGCAGAGAATTTCAGAACATATTATTCAAAGGACTTGATAGTCAGACAGATAAAGCATTCTTTCTCCATAAGGAAAAGTGTGAGGGCTGCCGGATTTTGTACGAATTACATCACGAAAATTATACTGATGAAAGTTTACGACAGATTAAAGCCGATGATTTCTTTTATTCCCGACTTGAAAACAAAATCTCTAAAGGAACTATCAAAACATTTACGTATTCCAGATGGCTTGTGGCTGCTTCAATAATACTAATTCTTGCTTTCTCGGGAATTTTAGGTTACATGATTGGAAATCCTTCATCAATTCTTTATTCCACCAAACAAAATAATTCAGTTAAAAGTGTGGATAATGAATACTTTAGTCTGGTGTCTCAAAATGATATTTCAGAAAGCTATTTAAAACTTATAAGCAATGAATAGAAAAATTAATTGGACAGTATTGCTCAGTATTGGAGTGATTATCTTAATGATTATCAATATTATAGCTTTAATCACCATTATCAGCCTGAACAAAAAGAAACAGGTGGTTAGTAGAGAGGAACGCCCACATTTTCACGAATTCATGAACAATGAACTCAACCTGACTGATCAACAAAAAGACACTTTTTTTAAGCTCAGGCATGAGTTTATGATGGATGGGAAGAAATACCTTGATCTGATTCAAAACTATCGGGATTCTGTCTTTAATGAACTGATGAATGCGCATCCGGATACCATTTTGATTAATCACTATAATGATCAGATTGAATACTTTCACTCGAAGATGATACGATTAGCTTATCAGCATTTCCTGACCATGAAAGAAATCCTTGACAGCAATCAGCAGCGTAAGTATTTCATGTTTTTAAACGACAAAATGAGAGTAAAATTCAGGGGAATGAAATACAAAAAAGGTTGCTGTGAAAATGAGGCAGGGCCTCCTCCACCTTTTCCAAATATGGACTTTTAATTGTTCAGAGTGGCTTCTTTTTTATTAATCCTTTGGAAATTAATAATATCAGCAACAAAACAGAAGTAAAGGCAGCTATTCTGCCAAGGTAGTCACCCGTTCGGGTATAAAAAGTAAGCTTATCATTTACAAGCACAGGAACTTTAATTGCTGCTTCTTCCCAGAATTTCGTCTGTTCAATGATATTTCCTTCCGGATCAATATAACCTGAAATGCCTGTATTTGCTGATCGGACGATGTATTTTCCGGTCTCGATGGCTCTCAATCTGGCATACTGAAAATGCTGCCGGTGTCCTGCTGTGTTTCCCCACCAGCCATCATTGGTCATGATGGTAATCAGGTTAGCCTTTTTTTTGACAAATTTACTTACATAATTACCAAAAACACTTTCATAACAAATGATAGGGGCAGCTGTAATTTTTTCATTCACCTGAAAGATAGAGGGTTCAGCCTGTTTACCCAGGCTCCCTGAAGTTCCTCCAAGGTCGATGGTCAGCCTGGATAAAAATTTGAAAACCTTTGGATATGGCATTTTTTCGACACCCGGAACAAGAATAGATTTATGATAAAATTCAAATCTTCCCCTGAAATCCATGAATACTGCAGCATTGTAAGCATCATAGTAACTGCTGTCATATTCATAAAATCTGGCTGTTTCGCTCAGCTTCTCTCCTTTTTTGAAAAATCTATAGGAATCAATACCTGAAATCAACTTTGCATTTGGGTATTTTGCCAGAAACTCAAGAATCACCTGCGTGTAATTGCTTTCAAGAAATCTTTCTTCATCAAATGGAAGCGAAAGAGCTGTTTCAGGCCACACAAACAGTAAGGTATTACTGTCTGCCTGTGATTCGCTTAGCCGTATAAGCGTCTGAAGTTGTTCAGTAAAAGTTCCGCTGGCAAATTTTTCATGATACGGGTCAATATTTGGCTGAACAATAACAATATTTCCTTTAATCTCTTCTGATTTAATATTTTTAATTGAAAATGAAATAATTACAGGAAAGATAATAAAAATTATCAGTAAAATAATATAGGAAATAATGTTGAAAGACATGCTAAATTTTAAAGTCTGTAATTTTGGAGAAATGATGAGTAAAATGTTAAAAACCAAAATGTTAATTATCCAAATCCATACAGCACCACCAAAGATTCCGGTAAATTCATACCATTGAACGAATTGGGGAACGGTGGCAAAAACATTTCCGATATTCAGCCATGGCCATGCCAGATCCCAGTTCAGAAACAGATATTCAAGACCAAGCCAGAAAACAGCAATAAAATAAACCGGCATCCTCCTTTTCATGACAACGGAAAGTTTATGATACAGCAGAAAAGGAAGAAACATCATCAGGCTATTGAGAATAACAGTGGCAATAGCTCCAGCGAGGGTGGCTTTATGAATCCAGAACGATGTCAAAAAGTTCCATATTAAAAACGCAGGAAAAATAAAGAGAAACAATTTAATAGACTTATTTTCAGCTGTGTAATGCCAAATAATATGATCGATAATTAAAAGAGGGACAAAAGCAATAAAAATGATAAAAGGAAAGCCTTTGTCGGGCCATGATGCCCATAAAAGCAGGCCACTAAGAATTCCTGACAGGGCTAAATGAAGTTTATTTATCTTTTCCATGTACAACGATTACTATTTCTCCTTTGGGCGTATTGCGTCTGAAATGAGCTGATAAATCAGCAAGAGTGCCACGTATGGTTTCTGCATGTATTTTCGAAATTTCTCTTGAAACAGAGGCTTTTCTCTCCTCTCCGAAGTATGTATTTAACAACTCAAGTGTATTGAGCAGTCGGAAAGGCGATTCATAAAAGACAATCGTTCGTGTTTCCTCTGAAAGGCTTTTTATTTTCGATAATTTTCCTTTTTTATGTGGCAGAAAGCCTTCAAAAACAAAGGAACTACAAGGTAATCCGGATTCAACAATGGCAGGAACGAAAGCAGTGGCTCCTGGCAGGCATTCTACCGGAATTTCATTAACAATACATTGATTGACAATCAGGTAGGCAGGATCAGAAATCCCGGGTGTTCCTGCATCTGAGACAAGAGCATAGTTTTTCTCACCCTTTAAATTTTCGATGACATTTTCAACAATTTTATGCTCATTATACTGATGAAACGCCTTTAGTGGTGTTTTAATCTGATATTTGTTCAAGAGCTTGGAGCTTTGGCGGGTGTCTTCTGCCAGAATTAAATCAACCGTCTTTAAAACATGAATCGCTCTCAGAGTTATATCTTCCAGATTGCCAATTGGTGTCGGAACGATATAGAGTTTTCCCATTTTACTTAAGCTTCACGGATTCTGCCTGATAAACATCAAAAACACTGCTGTTCCGGTGAATATACGCAACTATTTCGCAATTGTCAATATTCCAGTCAGCAGGTATCGTTACTTTGAATTCCTTGATAATCACACGACTGACTTCAGGATTATTCATCAGGAAGTTTCCGGTGGGATTGGTCAGCGTTTTCCGTAAAACATGCTTATGGGTATAAAAGGAATCCACGTGTCCATCAGGTTGTGTCTGAGGCGATTGCATATTGCTTTCTGCCAGAGCAACCGTGAGATAGGTTTCATCTGAGACTGCCGTATGAAATTCAGCCTTGATGTTGATGATAAATGTTCTGTTTTGTCCTGCAACAGCCTTAGGTGTGATAGTAATATTGACAGGACTCGGTATAGCCATTCTTTCTGTAAAATAATTTGTCCATTTATTAACATTGATAAGTATCTGACTTTCAGCAGTAAATTTAACCTGATCGATGGCACCGATGGGCAATGCCCCAGATTTTCCAAGTAAATTGAAAATTTGTGTCGCTTCTTCTGTTCTATAATCAGCTGATGCAATATGTGGGGTGGTGAATGGGTTGTTTTTGATGTGTAAGGCCATGGCTACCACTTTTCCAGGGTAGGTGCTATCGAGTTCATGAATTTTTAAAGCTGCATTCGGACAATTAGGACACCTGACTCCTGTAAAATCACTGATTAAGACTTTTTTTGGCTTTGGAAATATTTGCTGAGGAGTCAGATAACTCGTATCCACCAAAGTAGTATCGGTGGGTTCAGGATTCAGGTTGATGTAGGGCCCTATTTCGGTACATGAAATTAAAAGAACTCCGAAAATACTGAAAATCAATAAATTAATTAGTTTATTCATATTAAAAGCTTGTTGACAGATTAAACTTGATACCGCTGAAAGCAGGCTCAACACGGCAAACTCCACCCGTGCAAACAATCCCTTCCACCTGTTTGGCATATCCGATCGAAAATCGTGTCTGCTCTATCGAATAGGCAATGAAGAAATTGTAATAATGTTTGACTTCTGAAAGTTTGAGTGGCCTGGTGTTGACCATATCGGAAACAGAAAATGAATAGTGCGGAGCAATAGTAAATTCAAGCAGTCCGAAGAAAAAATCGCCATGATCCTGTTGGGTAAATAAATATTGAATTTCTCCCCGCAAAGACCTTTTATGATCAAATTTATAAATTATCTCGCTGAAAGGTGTTAAGGTTTCAACGGGTTCTTCCCTTTCATTCTGGTAGGCGTAAATATCGTAGTAAACAGACTGAATACCTATCGTTGTATTTAGTTTTTTCGAGAACTTATGGTAATATTCAAGATATAACTCTCTGAAGGTCATCTCTTTATCTGAATTCTCGACATAAGTTCCGTTTGCAAGCAGTGTGTTCTTTTTATTGGGAGAAAAAGTGATTTCAACCTGGGTTGCATTTTCTCCAAGTTCAAGGGCTGAGATGCTGTAACGGGCAGGAAGGGTTTTGGCATGTTGACGGCTCATTGGTGGCATATAATTGAAAGTACCGACCAGAAAAGAGGTAAATGGTGATGTTCTTAAGGAAAAAAAGTCGGAGCGCTTGTGCTGAACAATGATCCCAAATCCTGAACGGGAATAATTCATAGTTGTGTAAAAAACATATCCGTTTTTCAGGATAAACTTATCTCCTTCTTTATTTTTAACGGCTTCCTTCGATTTGAATGCATATTCAACATACCAGTTGAAATTTTTGAAAACCAGTGTGTTGTAAAAAGTGGCAGCATAAACATTGTATTTTGGGATAAAACGGTCTTCAAGTTTATATCCGTTTATCTCATTGGCTAAAATATTCATTGTGGCCTGGTCCAATGTGCGGTTGACCATGCCGGCACCCGTAAAAATTTTAAAATCATCATTGATCAGAAAATCTTTTTCCATATTAATGCCTTTCATCGCCTGTTTATGCGTTTCAAATCTGTTTTTTTGTCGTCCGGCAAATGCTTTCACACGAAATGTTTCAGAAAAATTGTATTTCAGATTAATGCCATTTACTGCATAATCAAGCCCCAAAATGCGGTCTTCATATGCTCTGAAAATGATGCCGGAGGCAAACTGATCATAAAAGTGGCCTGCTGTCAGTTCAAGATTCCCGATTTTTTTATTGGCCTGATAAAAACCAAGCCCGTGGTCGGTATAAACTTCATTGGGGTCTAATAATGCCGAGTTGTTGAAAAGGTCGTAACGAATACGGAAATTAAAATCATTGATGGAATAATTGAGGAAAAGCCATGCTTCGGTAGAAGAAAGTTCATGCTGATATTGGCTGGTATTGGCACCAATAGAAGTGTCCCTGAAATAGAAGTTTGAATTGGTCAGAAAATCACCGGTTAACTGGGCAATAAGAGAAAAACGGATAATTATCAGGAAACAAACGGATGAAATGATTTTTTTCATTGAAAAAAGAGATTTTTTTGAAAACAAAGGTAGCCAGTAAATGTATTCTGAAAACTAAGTTTTTAACTTTCCTTCATCAGCAAAGCTGAAATAGGTATCGCCTGCAAAAATGATATGGTCAATTAGTTTGGTATCAAAAAATTTTGCAGCATTGCCAATTTTATCAGTCAGTGAAATGTCATTTTCGCTTGGCATTCTGTTTCCGGAAGGGTGATTGTGAGCAACAATAAAAGAAGAAGCCCTTTCCTCACTGACTATTTTAAAAATCTCTTTCACATCTACAACTGTTCCGGTATTGCTTCCCCTACTGATTTCAGCGTGTTTTAAAATATGAAGGGATCTGTTCAGTAAAATAATTATAAAGGTTTCCTGAGGTAAATCAGCCATCAGAGGATAGAGGTATTCGTATGCATCGCGGCTGGAGGAAATTTTGATTTTTTCATTGGAAGCGCCTGATTTTCTTCTTCTTCCAAGTTCAAGAGCGGCAGCAATGGTGATGGCTTTTGCTTCTTTAATCCCTTTTATCTTTTTAATTTGAGCAAGACTTAATGAGCCAAGTTTATTTAAGTCATTGTCAGTACTTTTCAGGAGCTCTTTAGCCAGATCAAGGGCACTTTTTTCCTTTGTGCCTGTATTGATTAATATGGCAAGCAATTCGGCATCTGATAATGCTTTCGGGCCTTTTGAGGATAATTTTTCTCGTGGACGGTCTTGTTCAGACCATGATTTGATTCCGGATTTTACTGTTTTTTTTATTGCCACTTGGGACTTTAAGCAAGGTGAGCAATATACCTGTGCAATTCTGATTTTTTATTTGAAGCATTGTTCTTGTGGATAACACCTGTTTTGGCAAGCTTGTCAATTTTTGAAGCTAAGGTATTGTATTCAGCTAATGCTTCTTCTTTTGTCTTGATTGTCTTGAACTTACGTATAGCATTTCGGACAGTTTTATACTGATAACGGTTTCTCAATCTCCTGACTTCGTTTTGACGAATTCTCTTCAATGCTGATTTATGATGTGCCATTCTAATTTTTTTTGAGGTGCAAAAATATGCAAAGGTTTTTTTTCTGAAAAACTATTTTCCACAAATTTCCTTAATTTGTTTCTCAAGATTGTATTCGTCTCCTTCAACATAACCGTTGTGGATATAGACAATTTTTTTATTTTTGTCGATGATAGCCGAAAACGGAACTGTCGGGTAATTGAATACAGGTTTGGTATCCTGATTGATATCCAGCAATACAGGAAATTTATAGCCCTTTCCGTCAATATATGGCTTTACTTTACCGGAATTTCTGGAGTCATCAATTGAAATGGCTATCAAATCAACCGGATATTTCTTTTTCCAATCATCCAGCATTTCATCAACATTTTCCAACTCTTTTTTACAGGGAGAACACCACGTAGCCCAGAAAATAATAACTGTTGTTCTTTCAGGCTTCACCATTTCTTTCAGGTCGATGGTCTTGTTATCAAGTGTTTTCAGTTTGATGGAAGGCAGGTCTTTGTTGATTTTTTGTCCAAAGGAAGTAAACATGATTCCTGTAAGCAGTGTGATAAATAATATCCTTTTCATTGTTTTTAATTTGGGTGCAAAAATAAGTTTTTAATAAACTCTCAAATAACATGCTAAATTATTTTTATCATTTGCTCAGGATGCAATCTGTTGCATATTTTCAAGTAATTTTGTGTTAGTATTTTTTAACAAATTTGAATGACAAATCCATGCTAAAGAAAACTGTACTTATCAGTCTGACTATTTTTCTTATGTTGACAGGAAAAATTTTTGCCCAGGATAGGTTTCCTTACCGTAGTATTGACGAAGATGATACATGGGTAGCATTGGCAAACTTCACAATATTCTATCACTTGTTTATTAAGGATGATGTTAAACCTTTGACCATAGACGAAATCAATAAATTGAACCGTCAGAAGATACCTTTTTTCGACAGATTTGCCATCGATAATTACTCTCCAGTTTCGGCAAAATGGAGTGACAGGCTGTTGATTTCATCTGTCGCAGTCAGTACCCTGTCGTCTTTTATCCTTCCTGTTTTTAATGCTGATTCAAAAAAAGATTACTTATGGCAATTTCTTAATCTGGCCAAATTAACATTTACAGTAAATTATTTATGTATATCATTTACCGATTTTTCAAAAATCACTTTTACACGTCCCCGCCCCTATGTTTACCGTTCCGATACTACTTTTGACAAATTTACACAGGATGCAAGGTTTTCTTTTTTTTCCGGGCATACCTCCATTGCGGCAGCCAATTGCTTTCTGGCAGCCCGGTTGTGTTATGACTATTATCCTGAAGCTAAATGGAAAAAATTTGTTTTGATAGGAGCAGCTATTTTTCCTGCCTGTGTGGGCTATCTGCGTGTGGATGCCGGTAAACATTTTTTAAGCGATGTGGTAACTGGTTATGCAGTCGGAGCATTGTGTGGCTGGTTTTATCCAAAAACCTTAAAAATAAACCAAAATAAAACTAAAATTTCCCTTTTCCCCTTTCAATCAGGACGATACAATGGGCTGGCTGCCCAGATAACATTTTAGTATCTACTGAACCACAAATTTTGCCTGCCCGATTTTTTCATTCATGCTGAAAATCTCAACTGAATACATCCCTGCAGGTAAATTATCCCTGTAAATCAATATTTTATCTTTTCCAATCTGATATTTGAAATAAACCTCCTGCCCTATTGAATTAAAGAACCTTGCATGAATCTGTTCCTCAGATGAAACCACGATACTGGCTGAAGAAGAAAATGGATTGGGAATAACTTGTAATGAATAATTCTTTAAGTTTTCCGTTAGTCCTGCTCCGGTAACCGTGATATCTTTACAGGTCGGCTGGCTGTATCCGGCTGAATTTTTTACAATCAGGCAAACATGGTGGAGTCCGTTTACCCTGAAGGTGTAAACGGGATTTTTCAAAGCTGATGAATCATTCCCTTTATCGTCAAAATCCCAGTGCCATTCTACAGGACTTCCAACCGACTGATCTGTAAAACTAACGGTTGGCATTGCAGAGTCATCATAAATAAAACCGGCAACGGGAAGTGATTTTTGAACAGTAACCTGCTTGCATACCGAATCACTGCCTCCGTTGTTGCTTACCTTCAGGCAAACGAGATGCATTCCGTTTTCAATAAAGCTATAGGTTGGATTTTGATCTGATGAAGTGTTCCCATGATCGTCAAAGTCCCATTTCCATGTTATAGGAAGATTGGTCGATTTGTCAGTAAACTGAACAATCGGGTCATTATTTGCATCAAAAATAAAATCGGCTTTTGGCGGAATATTCCGGATAGTAATTGTTTTACATGTTTCATGGTTCCCGCCAATATTGGTTACTTTCAGACAAACATTGTGTTTCCCATTAGTTTTAAAAGTATAAACAGGATTCTGACTATTGGAATATCCTCCGTCATCATCAAAATTCCATGTCCATGTTAGCGGATCATTAGTGGATTTATCTGTAAAGCTGATTGTTGGGTCAAGAGATGTATCGGCTACAAAATCAGCTATTGGAGGAACTTTTCTTACCAATATGTTTTTACAAATTGAGTCGCTGCCACCGCCATTTGTGGCTTTAAGACAGACTTTATGAGTACCGTTTTTCTTGAAAGTATATACCGGGTTTTGTTGGTTTGAAGTTCCTCCCACCTCATCAAAATTCCATAACCATGAAGTGGGATTATTCTTCGATTTATCGGTAAAACTTAAAGTCGGGTCAGTGCTGTTGTTATAAATGAAATCAGCAACCGGAGGAACATTATTTATGGTTATCAACTGGCATAAGGTGTCCTTTCCTCCTGCATTGGATACGATCAGGCAAACATTGTGATTCCCATTGGTTGAAAAGGTATGAACGGGGTTTTTCAGGTTTGATGTAGTAAAATTATCATCAAAATCCCAAAGCCAAGCAGTTGGTAAATTGGTAGATAAATCAGTAAAGACCACTATGGGATCCTGAGATTTATCATAAGAGAAATTTGCTTCTGGTGGTACATTCTTAACATTGATATTCTTACAGATAGAATCAGAACCTCCCAAGTTAGTTACTTTTAAACATACGTTAAATACCCCATTTTTCTGGAATTTATAGCTTGGATTTTTAATGCTTGATGTCCCGCTTCCATCGCCAAAATCCCATTTCCAGCTCGTGGGTTGGTTTGACGAGAGATCATAGAAGTTAATCACCGGATCAGCATTGGTATCAGCTGTAAACAGTGCTTTTGGTGGGATTTTACGTATAGTAACTGACTTGCAGGCCGTATGAAAACCACCGGCATTATATACCTGCAGGCACACATTATACGTACCGTTTTGAGAGAATGTATGCGTGGCATTTTGTGTATAGGCCTTTGCTCCATTATCATCAAAGTCCCACATCCAGTTGGTGGGAATATTTTTGGATTTGTCGGTGAAAACAATTTTGGGATCCTGAGTAGTGTCGATTTCAAAATCAGAAATGGGTGGAACTTTCAGAAGGGTGATATTTTTACAAATGGAATCGCTTCCTCCTGGATTGCTTACCTTAAGGCAGACTTTATGAAGACCATTGACAGTAAATGTATAAGTTGGATTCTGAGCTGTTGAAGTAGCTCCATTATCATCAAAATTCCACAACCAGGAGGTGGGAATGTTCTGAGAGGTATCAGTAAAGCTAATTGTGGGATCTTTACTTTGATCAAAGGTAAAATATGCTTTTGGCGGAATTTTGTAAACCGTAACATTTTTGCAGGTGGTATCGCTACCATAGCTGCTTGATGCAATAAGGCAAACCTTGAATGTGCCGTTCCTTGTATAGGTATGGGTTGGATTCTGCAAAGAGGAACTTGCAGAGTTATCTCCAAAGTCCCATTTCCACGAAGTTGGTGAGTTTAATGATTTATCAATAAAAGCCAGTTTAGGGTCCTGAGTGGTATCCACAGCAAAATCGGCATAAGGTGCTGCCTTGGTGATTTTAATGTACTTACAGGTTGAATCGCTGCCACCCGCATTTGTAACTTTCAGGCAGACTTTATGAATACCATTTACCTGAAAGGTATAAACAGGATTTTTAGCTGTTGAAAATCCACCTTTATCATCAAAATCCCAATACCATGAAGTAGGAATATTTGTCGAATTGTCGGTAAAAGTAACTTTGGGATCCGAAAGGGTATCAGCAGAAAAAGCAGCCACAGGAGGAACTTTACGCACAGTCTGATATTTACATAAAGTATTGGAACCATCAGTGTTGGAAGCAGTTAAACAAACTTTATAAGTACCATTGGCTGTATAGGTATGTGATGGATTTTGCTGGTAAGAATAGGAAGAATTGTCACCAAAATCCCATTTCCATGAGGTAGGTGAATTAGAAGATTTATCGCTAAAGGTTATTTTCGGGTCAGCCGAAGAGTCTGCCGTAAAATCGGCATAAGGATAAGTATGTTCGATATTAATGCTCATCAAAAAGTCTTCAACATCAATGCTTCGGTAATCAGCCCAGCTGCCTGCCAGTACTTCATAAGTCCTTCGACTGATTGGGGGTGTGTTGTCGCGTCCAAGGTTAATTCCTGCCCCTCCCATTTCCCAGTAAAGATAAACCCCGCCACTTGTGATTTTGATGTTTGAACTGGCCGTATTAATTGTCAGATAAGTATTTAATGAAATGGAAGATGGAGACACATAAACAGAATCCAGCAAGGTTCCATGGCTGCCGTTCGGGCCATTGTCGTCATATATTTTTGCATAAAATCCAACGGGTGTAGTAGCATTTGCGGTTATATAAAAACGAGTACTAACTATTTTACAGGGATAAAACGGAGGTTCGAAATATTCAGCAATTCCGCCTCCTCCTCCATTCCACCCCAGTCCTCCGTTGGATGAGCCATCGCTGTAATCAAGTGTTACTGTCTTTGGAGTTGTATCCACCACAATTATTTCCTGTATCATCCGGTTATTGCTTGCTACCATATCTGTCGTCAAACCGACAATACTTGTGATAAACTGGTATGTTCCCGCATTGGACGGATTGAAAGTGTTTGGAAATGTGATAGTTGAATCAATGCCAACTCCCAGGGAAGATATAGTTTTTGAACCAGCTGAAACCACCTGACTTGAACTGTTTAAAACAGTATCATAAATGGTAAAATTACCGATATTCTGATTGCCGAAGTTCCGGATATTTGACTTTAAAGAATATTGTCCCCCATCCTTTTTCAAGAATATTCCACCGTTTTTGGTATTGTCGTTCCAGCGGATTCCGGCATCAGTTACCTGATAGGTTACAACTTTAGGATAGTAATACTTGATAGACATGGTATCAGGAGGCAAAACATCAATATAATTGCTGATTCCGATAGTACCTGTCGAATTTTCTATTCCCACAGCATCATCGATGGATGTCAATGTCCCCTTATTGGTTATCAGATAATTAAAGGTTATTGAGCTGTCGAGCCGGCTTAATACAATCTGGAACGTATTCTGACCTGTGTAGGGTGTAGTGGCATTCACCCAGAATGGCACATCTATGTAACTGATGACAATTGAATCTGAATTGACAAAATAGTAGCATTTGCCAGGGTTGTTTGTGCCTGAGAAGTTCAGGTCTGCCATAAGCGGGGCTATCCAGTTATTTGCTCCTGAGGAAAGCGGAATACTTGCCGGAAAAGGAGAAGCAATGTTATTTCCGTCAAATGAGACATATCCGTTTGAGCCAATATAAAATTTGTTGATATCGTACCAGTAATAATGAAATGGGCTGGATAAATAAATAGGACCAATATAATTATCATCACCCAGTCCGATGACCTGAGTGCCTCTTGTGGTAATATCAACCCATGAAAAAGGAGGCGGGCTGCTGTTGTGATTACTGTTTTTCCATGTATAACCATAGGTATCTGGTCCACCAGCGGTTTGTGAAAAAGCAAAACTGCTTATCAGAACTGAAACCAATAAGATGAGTAGAAACTTGTTCATATCTGCTTTATTTAAACAAATGAAAGAATAAAATTTCACTATAAAAATAATACTAATTTTACTAAAAGTTACAAACCCCAGGCTGCTAAATTTAATTCCCTTTCAACTTTCTCCATGAAGTCTCTATCTGTTTTAAAAAAGAAATCATAAGAGGTGAAACGTTCAAGACTATCTACTGTAATGGCAAATTCTTTTATGTCCCTTGATGAACCTTCATTTCTAAGTAAAAAAGCAATGGCTTTAATGTCAGGCAATGAAACATCGAGAATAACCTTGAAAAAATAACCCGGAATGCTGACCTGATCCTGACCAATTTTACCTGAAATATCTTTAAAAACAGGACCCGTAACTACGATAATACTATCGTTTTCTATCGCCCAGCTTCTGACTTTTTCCTCCAGCTTTTTCCAGATTCCCCTGTTAAAAGCAGGTTTCTGGGGGCTGATATTACTCATCAAAAAAGATTCATCCATCGCTGTTTCCGACCACTTCATATCGGCTGCAGGAGCCAGATGACCTCTGTCAAATCCTGAATTTGTGTAGTCTGATGGCAATGCCGATTTCGTTAATATGTTTTTATCTTCCCTGAAATTGTCCTTTCTGCTTACATTTCCATTAGTTTTTTCCAAAGTATGGAGGTAAATGACCCAGTCTGCCTGTTCATTATCTTCATTATAGGATAAATCAAATCCGCTGTAACTGACAATTTGATGATTATTTTGCGTAATGACGGGATAAAAATCCTGAATTTTACTATAATAAAACTTATAATTTTGAATATCAGATGTTTGCGTAAAAATATCCTGATTGTCTGTACTGATATCAGAAGATTGGCTGCTTTGTTTTCTGAAAAAGTAAGCCAGCGTCATTAGTACGAGAAATAAAATTGTTACCAGCGCAGCCTGTTTCATTGATACAAATTTTTCTTCCGTAAAGTTACGATATTTTAAATGACGTAAATAATGCAAGCTGGTTGATTTAAAAAACATGAACATTGATATTAATTTTACATCAACAGAATGGAATATTTTTTGGAAAAAACCCTGCTTTAATCGATTAAAATTATGAAGAACATTTTATTTACCCTGATTTTATTTTTCTCCTTTTATGTTGTTGAAGCACAGAGTTTTGAAAAGGTTCCTAAACTGAAAACATTTGAAGCAGGATATCGTTATAATTATTCCAACAGCTATTCAGACCTGTCTGCCAACGGATTGACCATTGCCTTTGACTATGCATGGCAATTGTCTGGTTTTGGGAAAAAGAAAGCTGCTTATATCAGTGTTCCACTCGGATACACTTATTTCCCTTCTGATGGTAGCGGCAAAAATGCCAGCCTGATTTATTACGGATGGACAGTACGTCATAATCTTGCCAAAGATAGAAAATTTATTCCCTATCTTGGATACAATTTATTACTTAACCAATTGAAATTCAAAGGTGTTTCGGGCAGAGATATCGGACATGAAACGCGTTTTGAATTTGGGTACAACATCCATCTGAAAGAAAAAAAGGAATGGGTTATTAAATTGGAATATGGAATGACTTTTATTCCGTCTTTTAACCAGACAAAGTCGCAAAGTATCAAATATTTTGGTTTGAAAACAGGATTCAGATTTTAACCCTCTCAGTGAAGCAGCACAAAAGCTGCCCAGTAATATGGCGAATATCTGGCGCTCATTTCTTTCTGAGTTTCGGCAAATGCCTGCCTGACCGTTATTCCTGTCAGCCATTTATTGTAGAACATTTGCATAAACTCTGAGGTTTCTTTGTCGGGCACCTGCCATAAACTCATGATAATATATTCAACACCGGCTTTTTTAAATGCTCTTTGCAACCCGTAAACCCCTTCATTTCCTTTAATCTCGCCTAAACCCGTTTCACAGGCTGAAAGAACTACCAGTTTGGTTTTGCTCAGATCCAATGTGGAAACTTCATAAGCGGTTAATATACCATCATCAGTTCCCTGTGGCCTGTCTTTTCCCTGCCAGCTCAGGTTTCCACCGGCAAAGAGTAATCCGGAGCGGAAAAGCGGATTTTCTGCTGATTCAAACATGTTTTCATCGATCTTTGGTTTTGTGCTTTTATCAGGAAAGAAAAATCCATGTGTCGCAATATGCATCACATCAGGACTATTTTTTCCGCTCATTTGCTTAAAATTTTCTTCCGTTGCATTTTTACCGGTTATCAGATTGATCTGCTTGCCTTTTACCTTTGCAGTCTGTTCTATTTTATTGCTTTCTTCGAGGGTTCCGGGCAGGTAATTCCAGTTTTCACCCCGGCTGTTTTCTTTGATTGGTATTTGCTCTGATGTGGTCTGGTAAATATTGTCTTTGTCATAAGAGACTTTGCTTTCTGAATAATCACTATTGTAATCAATTCCCCCATAGATATTGAAAACATTGACATCAGTACCTTTGAGTCCTTTGGTCTTTTCGTCAGTTAAAAAGCGGGCATTGCTCAAAACATTGAGATTGTATTGCTGGCAAAGAAATTTCGATTGGTCAGCCGGCAAAGCAGCAAAAGAAATCTGATGTAAAAGCCCGGATGGAACCATGAAAACGGTTTTAATTTCTTTCAGGAATGGTTGCAATGGTTTCCATAAGTATTTTGCCAGGCTATCGCCCTTAAATCCGCTATACTTAATGGTTTGCGTAGTGGCTCCTGCTCCCCTGCTGGATGTATATAACGAATTGACAAACTGATTCTTGTCTTTTGATACATTGCCGATAATGCGTGTTAAGTCAGATTCTTTACACAGATATACTATTTTTGGGGCAGTCATATTTTTTGTCAAAACAGCAGCACAATAAATTACCTTCCCTGTCAGATATTGTTCAAATAATTCAAAATTAAGGAATTCTACTAAAGCTTCCCCCTCTGATAAATTCTCTTTTAAAGATTTCCAGTTAATTTTAGTATTTTCCTGATTGATTCTGAAATCTGCCGAGAGCTGGTAAAGCTGTTTTTCAAGATTATTGGCTTCTGTTTCCATATCGACAAGATTCTTATCTCTCTGGTCAATGGGTTTTGCATAATTAACAGCAAGTTCTTTCTTGATATTCAGCCATTTATCGTATATCTCATTGAGTTTTTCATCTTTACTGTTTTGAATTTTAACACGCATACTTCTTTCCGACCCAAGCAACAACCCGTTCATAAATATCTCATTATCAAGTAAATTTCCTGCCAACTCAGGTTTAACATCTTTTCGGGTATAATAGAAGGAATTGATGGCTTTGAAATCATTTGCCACGGTCGTCATATAAGCTTCTTTTTCAGTTTCTGACATAAAACTGATGGTGTTCAGAATCACATCAAACAAGAGCTGATTGGCTTCCACAAATATAGGTTCGGCTTTGTCGGGCTTGTTCATACTGATATACAGGTAGGATAAATTATTCAAAATATTGATGTAATCAATGTTCTTTTTTCCGACTTTACCCTCTGCAATTTTCAGTGCATTCTGGTATTGCGTTTCAGCAAGGGCATATTTACCCATGCTTTCATAGGAATTGCCAAGATTGGATAATGTTTTGGCATATAACAGGTTGTCTTTCCCAATTGTATTTTGATAAATTGCCAGGCACTTTTCAAAATATTCTGCCGCTTTTTCCGACTTTCCGATTTCTTCATTTAGCAAACCCAGTTGATATAAACCAGATGCATAATCCTGATGGTTTTCCCCGTAAAGTTCTTTTCTGATATCGAGTGATTTACTGAAATATTGAGTTGCCATGTCATATTTTGCTTCTGCCAGATAATAATTACCCATATTGTTCAAAGCTCTCGTATAAAGTTTTTTTTCTGTAAATGCAGGATTTTCAAGAATGGCAATGGCTTTTGTCAGATAGTCATACGTTTTTTTCAGGTTACCGAGATCATCATATAAAGAAGCAAGATTCACCATTGAGCGGGCAATTTCGGGACTGTTTTCTCCATATACCTTTTTTTTCAGGTCGATGCATTCCAGATGTGCAGCTTCTGATTTATCAAATCTGCCGGTGTTATGAAACAATACAGCCAGATTATTTAGCGTGGTAGTGTAATCCGGTGTTTGTTTCCCGCTCAGGTTCATCCTGATTTCAAGTGCTTGTAAAAGGTATTTTTCTGCAGTTTCCGTATTTCCTCTTTGTTCATATATCAGTGCCAGGTCGTTGAGCGAAAACGCATATTCAGAGGACTTTTCACCAAATATACGTTTACGTGTTTCCATGACTTCTTCATAGGTTTTGGTAGCCTGAACAAGCTGCCCCATTTCGGTATACAATCCGGCAAGATTATTCAGTGCAGATAAATAGTTGGATGACTCTTTTCCCACACTTTTTTCAAAAATTGCAAGTGATTCCTGATAGGTTTTCAGGCTTAAATCGTGTTTACCAGCATTTTCATATACCATTGCCAGATTGTTCAGAACGTTGGCATAATTGGCACTGCTGTTACCGTAAACAATTTTCATCAATTCAAGACTTTGATTGAGGTATTTTTCTGCCTCGGTATAATTGCCGTAAGTGGTGTAAGTCATTCCCAACTGATTGAGTAAATCGGCATAGCCTGCATCATTCTTTTTCCCGGCCTTTTCTCTGATAGCCATGGCTGATTTATAGTAATTGACAGATTTTTCATAAGCACCGGCATTTGAATATGCATGTGCCAGGTCTTTATACATATTGGCTGTTTTAATATCATTTTCTCCAGCCAGGCTTTTTATCAGCATGGCTGCCTGTTCGAGAAGGGCAACAGCTTCTGTATAATACCCTGCCAGATCGAGATTTACACCAAGATTGTTCAGGCTAATCGCATATTCTTCTCCTTTTGTACCGAAGTAGTTTTCACATGCTTTCAGGTTTTGACGATAGTACTCAATGGCTTTGATGAGGTTTCCATTCATGCTGTAATAACCACCTACCATTTCAAGCCCGTAAACATAGCTTTCGCTTTTTTCTCCATCTGTCTGCCGGGTCATTTCGAGTGCATCCAGATAATATTTTTCCGCTTCTTTTGAATAATTGTTAAATTCAAGAAACAGCGCCACTGTAAACATGGCTTCTGCGGTTTTGCTATGTTTCTGTCCAAATTCCTTTTGTGCCTGCTTCAATGCTTTTTGGGCATTTTCCAATGCACCGGCCAAATCTCCCTTGTCGTATAGTGCCCAGGTTTTATCATCCAGTTTTGCATACGACTGTGCCCCTGAATAAAAAAAACAGCAGCCAATAATGACTGCTGTCAGAATAAAACTTCTTAAAACATTCATAATCAATATTTTATTTTTCTATCTTAAAAACAATAGTAAAGGTATTGGCAGAGCCTGCCGGAACGGTTGAAACACCGCTACCGCGTGTATTTCCATAACTATTGGCAAGCAATTGCTCCAATGGATTCATATTCCCTCTTGTGCCTGTTCCCTTGTTTAATACTATGGGTTCAAGATTGATAGGATCCTGAGAGGCAATCAGCTTAAATACTTCTGTGCCAGTCGGGGGAAAAATGTCAAATACATAATCAAGTTCAATGCTTTCGCCAGGCATGATTCTGAATTCAGTGTTCGGAATTCTGACCTGACGTACATTATCATAAACAGGTATCAGGAGATTGACCACATTGTCAGGCTGAATGTCAATTAAGGCATAATAAGCTGGTTTGCTGCCCTTATTGGTGATTTTCAGCTTAAAATGATCTCCGTCTTTAAAAACAATCGTGTTGTTGTTATCGCGCTTGCTGTCTAAGGAAAGTTTTTCTTTGACCGTTCCATCGGCATTGATGGTTACCGGAATGAATTCAAATTCAACATTATAATTTTCAGCAACCATTTCAAGGTTTCTGAGAAAATTACCCTGAGCATAAGCTTTGATAAGCTCTGTGACATCTTTAATTATCTGATTTCCTTTTGTTTCCGAATAACTTTCATTGTAAAGTATCATGTCTTTGGCTGAAAAAACCTGAAGGTTGTTTCCCCTTGTATATTTGTTCCCATATTCGATAATCAGGTCAGGATTTTGTTCGGTAAACTGAACAAAGGCAAGGCTTTTCAAGCTTTCTTCCATTTGCTTTTTCAGATTTTCTGCTGAAATATCGAGTTTGACACTTACTTTCAAATCACCATAACTTTGCTCGGTTACAAAGACCCAGTAGTTCTTAATGTTTTCTTTAGATATATCTTTATCAAGGCTGATCATGGCATTGAAATTAGTGGAAGATACCACTTTTCCTGTAGCAAATGGTGCTGATTTTGAAGGATCGGTGGTTCCGATCGGGTAAAGTCCGACTTTAGAATTTTCATAAATACCAACGATTTTGCCTCCATTAATCTGAATATTGTTGGCATCCTGCCACTTTTCAATGATGTAATATGCTTTCTGTTCGACCACATTACCACCGAAAACAGGGACATCCATGCTTCCTTCAGCCTGAGGTTGCTGATTGGGTGCCAACACACTCATATCGACTTTTATTTTTTCAAACAAAGCACGGTAAGTTGTATTTTTATCAGATGTTCTCATGGCTCTGTTGAAGGCATAGGAAAGAGAGCCAACCGAATTGCCTTCTTCATCAAAAGCTTCGTAATTTAACTGGCTTGGAGATGCTCCGCTAAGGACAAACATGGGGGCTATTCCCTGATTGGCTCCTCTCGAAGCATTGCCTTTTGTAATCATTCCACTTTCTTTTGCAGCACTGGTAACAGGGTTGTACCCGGCAGGACACATTTTTTCAAAAGTTCCCCTCGCTTTGGCTATCCCTCTTGTGGCTGTCCCCGAATGGCAGGCATCAAGAATAACGAGCAGGTTACCTGTTTCACCGAGCTTAAGTCTTAATTTGATGAACAGTGAATCCAGCTCATCATCACGTAGGTGTTTTTCTCCTTCATAAACACCCTTTTCATATCTCATATGGGCATCAAAAGGCACCAATGCTTCATCAAATCCATCCATTTCATCTCCGTTGTCATCCATAATCTGCTGGCCGTGTCCTGAATAATGAAAAACCACTACATCTCCCTTCTGTGCTCGTTTTGTCAGATCATTAATGGCTTTAACAATTCCATCTTTGGTAGCTTCTGCATCCTGAATAATTTTTATATCGGTAAACCCCTGAAGTTTCAAAGCATTGGTAATCAGAGGAATATCCTTCTCGGAACTAATGGTTCCCCATCCCCCTTCTTTCGGATATTTTCCAACAGCAACTACAAGGGCAAGTTTATTTTGTGCCAATACCAGATTCGACATTAAGATACCGGCAATCAGCAGGATAACAAGATTTAACCTTTTCATTTTTTTTAATTTTAATACCAAAGAGTTTCTTTTAAGATATTTTCATCTCCTGAAAGATAATGACGCATGGTCTGAACATTTTCAATATTGTCGTTGGGCTTTAACAAATAAAAGTCAACCACTCCGGCAATACCGCAAATTCTCATGACAGCACCGAAATATTTCAGTTGTTCGGTTTTCCACATATTAACGAAATCCTTATTGACAATTCCTGCAGCGATAAGATAGTAGTTTGAATAGGAAGGAGAAGAAGGTGAGTTAGAGGCTTTGTTCAGAGGTGCACTGCTGTATTTATTCCCCTGGTATTTGTAATATTTGTTTTCATTAAGAGATACAAGCAGGTTGGGTTGTTTTTCGACTAAACTCATTTTAGTTATCTGATCCATTACATACAGACCAATATCCTCCAATTGCTGATCTAATAATTCGCCAGCAGTAATGCTGACTTTTTTTACGGTACTTCCTGATTTTAAGGTCAATACAACCGAAGCACCGGGTAGCACTTTTTCAAATTCACCAAGAACCTCTTCCACACTTCTGACTTCGACATTGCCGACATGTGTAATACCCCATCCCATGTATTGATTAAAGATAGTGGCTGCCGGTGAATTAGGTATTATACCTGAAATAACAGGTATTGAATCAGACAATACGTAATCATAAGTACTTTTGCTGATGTATCTGTAATTTGATTTTTGGGAGATTTCAAGGCCGAAATAGGCTCTTCTGACCCTTCCATTGTTGTTAATGATATCATTGACAACTCTTTCTGCAATTTTAGCCTCAAGGGCAAAATTTATTTGAGACTGGATAACCTGTTCACCTGTCGGAGAAGTGGCATAAGCTATTTTGGTGTTGACCCCGGCAACTTTGCCGGCCTGATCTACCAGAGGCCCGCCACTGTTGCCCCAAATAATGGTGGCAGTTGTTTGAAGGAATCCGAATTTTCCTGTATAACCACCTCTGACCCTGTTTTTGGCACTGATAATACCACTCGAAACAGAATAGGGAAATTCTCCAAGCGGGTTGCCAATGGCATAAACAGATTCGCCAATACGTGGTTCGGTTTTTTTGAAGTCGAGGGTGGTAATTTCTGCCCCCGGCTGTGTGATAAACTCAAGAACAGCAATATCATAAAATGAATCTCCCCCGAGAATTCTGACATCATAAGCTTTTCCGCTGATGCTGTAAACCTTGATGCTCCCTCTTTCATCTGAGGCATCCTGTACCACGTGAGCATTGGTAATAATGTATTTTTTACCGTTTCTGGTAATTACAAAACCAGAACCCGAACCTTTTGCTCCATCGAGGCGAAGGGCATGGTCGTAGGCCATATCCACGTTGTTATCTCCGCGATAACCAAGAGTTTTATTGGCATAATCCATTTTATAAACAGCTACAGTTACCACTGCACTCAGCGCATTTTCGAGCATATCGGAAACTGTCTGAGCATGAAGTGAGATGGTGATGATGATGGCTGTCAATATTGCTGATATCTTTTTCATAATTTTGATTTTTTAGCTTTTTTACACTTCGGGCACTGCAGGAATAACCTATTCATCTGCAGTGCCCGTCAAAAGTGTAGTTTAGTAAAGGGTTACATTCCATTCCTGGTTGTTGCAGGATTTGGTCTGCGGTCCCCAGGTAAGTTTGCTTCCGTCATCAAAGAGAGCTTCTGCATAAACTTTTGTGCTGCCGCCTGAAACGGTTACAGAACCTTTACCCCATGGTGCTACATATCCCTGCAGTACATTATTGACATAGCAGTCAATGTAGTAGTTAGTCCAGTTGTCAAAAGTAATGTAACAGCTTCCACCACGTGTGGCTGTTCCACCTTTTGAAGCTGGCTGAACTGCTTCAGGAGCTTTTGTTGCACTGTTCAAAGGTTTTTCAACGGCAGTACCTCTTGAGGCAGCTGCTTTGGTTGATGACATCTGATCTGTGAGTGGGAGTACTTGAGCGTACAGAAATCCACTTACTAAGAAACCTGCGAATAAGGTTAAGAAAACTTTTTTCATTGCATTAAAATTTATTGGTTAATAAAATAGTTCCTAATTACAAAAATAGTTAATAGCATCTTCCACAACAGTCAATCCCTTAAAATATGCTTTTTTCATATAATAACAACCTTCTGTTGTATTTTCCATTTCCAGATAAAGGCGGCCTTTGTTATAAATGGCCACAAGATAATTGCTGTCAAGATCGATGGCTTTGTTGTACAAATTCATTGCTTCCTCAAATTTTCCGATTCTGACATTCATCATAGCCAGATTGTTGTAGTACACCGGCATGGGTTTAATTGAAATTGCTTTATTATAATCGGTTAATGCCTGTTCGCTATTGCCAAGTTCATCCTGAGTCAATCCTCTTCTGAAATAGGCATCTGCAAAATCAGGTCTCTCTTCTATTGCTAAATTAAAGAAGTAAAGAGCACTGTCGTATGAACGTTCACTGAATTTTTCCATTCCCTTGCTGAAGTATATGTCGGCTTTGTCCTGACTAAAGGCTGGCGTTATGCTGGCGGTGATCAATATGCTGACTGTGGTTAACATCATGGTTCTAAATTTTCTCATCTTTTCTCTTTTTTTCATTTTGATTGTTAAATACCACATCTTTCAAAAAGGTAAATTTATTGTTTTAAGATTTTTAAAATTGATTCAGCCTGTGCTGAATATGGGTTCTTTTCAACTGTAAGTTTCTGAAACTCCAGAATAGCCTGTTCAATATTTTCAAGCTTTAAACAGGTCATTCCTGCATACCAGATACTTGGGTAATAAAATTTGAATGTAGGTTCAGTCTGGAGTTTTAAAAGCAGACTCAATGCAGTTTTGTTTTTATCTAAAGAGAGTAGAGTCATGGCATAGTAAAACTGAGCTTCTTTTATGTCCTTTAGATCTTTCAATAACTCTTCTGCTTTCAAATAGTCTTGCTGATCGTAGTAGTACATTGCCCTTTCAAAACTATCCACCGGGATTTCTCCCCTGCTTTTGGGGAATACTTTGTTGGGATATTGGGTGTAGTAGTCATTATATGCATTCATTGCAAGCAGTTTCATGCGTTCACCGACAGGTTTCTGCGGCTCAACAGGTTTATTAGCAGATTCTGAAGTATCTTTTGGTGAAATCAGATTGGAATCGGTTTGTTGTTCCTGAGCCAGAATTTCTTTATGTTTTTGTGTTTGCTGAATTTTTATAATGACAGAAATGCCCACTACTACGAAAAGGACGATAGCAGCAGCAATGGCTAAATAAGTGGATAGTTTTCTGCCTGAAAGCAAGGTTTTTTCCTGTAAATCAATTTCTTTGAATTTTTCACGGAGATAATCTTCTGAAGCAGCTTTAATTCCTTTTACAATATCAAGGTAGATTTCAAAATCTGCTTTTAATTCCGGGTCTTCCGACAGTTTTTTATCGAAAGATTCTTTTTCACTTTCGCTGAGTTCGCCTCGGATATAACTGTCAAAAAGTTCAATATTGCTGTTCCTTTCTTCCATGAAATTAAAATTCAGACTTAAATACCATGTTTAATTGGTTTGTAAATTAATTCTGCTGAAATTTTTTAATACAGCCTCCTTAAGTTTTTGAAAACAATTGTATTTACTGCTTTTTGCACTGTCAACATTGGTATAATTCAGCTCAAAGGCTATCGTTTCCATGCTTTTTTTCTCATAATAAAATGCATATAGCAGTTTAAAACATTTTTCCCCGATCCGTTTTAATTCCTGTCGTATTAATTCCTCGTTTTCATTCATTTCCATCTTTGAAAACAAATCAGCATCCTTATCCTGATAGGTATTTTCCAGATGTTCAGGCATTCTGACTTCATGCTGTTTTTTACGGATTTCTTTACCTATCAGATGAATTCCGATTTCAAACAAATAGGTTTTTGGCTTACAGGTAAATTGTGTTAATCGTCCTTCTACTATATTGTTTCTGAATGCCAATACAGCATCCTGATAAATTTCTTTGAGAATTTCATGGTCTAATCCATATTTTTTATAAGCATAAGCAATAAAAGAATTACGGTTTTCTGAATAAAACCTTATTAAAACTTTTTCATTACCATTCCTGATTTCCTCCAAAAGTTTCTGAGGATTCATATTTTCGATATACTTATTTTAAGCAAAGATACAAATTTAGAATAATCCTAAAATAATATTTTTCTATTCATTTTCCCAATAAAATTCCATTTCCTGCTGATTTTCTTTTCTGGGCGTTTTTATTTTCTCCTTAAGCTCTGTTTTTTTAATATTTTCATTTCTTATGAATGCCTCTTTCGCTTTAGCTTGTTCATATTTAAGCTTATAGTCATCAACAGTACCGGTCATGTTCAGATAAATGTTGATGCCTCCATTGCTGCTTTTCTCAGAAGCTTCAAATTCTGTTATATTCCGGTTATATCTTTTGAAAAATAAATCCGTAAGATTTACTTTAAAATAGTAATCTATATGATTATCAAAAGTATGCGTGCCAGACAATGCAATATTGAAAGCCGTGTTTGAAACATTCATATATGGAATGGTTATAACTCTTTCCTTAATTAATATAGTATTTTCAAGCTTGTCAAACTTAACATCTTCAAGCTTTTTCATCCTGACAAAACCAAAAAGGTCTATTAATGGCTCAAAATTCCTGATATTACCATTACGTACAACCACATCTGCCAGACAAAACAAACTTGCTTCATCCGGGATAAACAAATAATCAAATTTCAAACTAAATTGAAGGTTCCCGTCAGTAATTCCGCTTAAATGCCTGTCTGTAATGTAATCCTGATCAAAATTATCCATTTCCCTGAAAATTTCTTTGATTTCCATATCCGAAACATGAACAATTCCATCTACCTGAAATTTATCATTGCCGGAAGGGAAAATTTTCCCATAGCCACTCAGTTTTCCTTTTGCAGTGGTCAATCTTGCATCCGAAACGCTTATTTCATTATCTAAATATTTAAGTCTGGCTTTTACATTTTCTGCTGTAAAATTCTGATATTTGAGTCTAACTACTTCAATATCTGCAAGATATAATATTTTCTCAGGAAAAACTACGGATTTATAGCCTTCACTTTGGTCATTATTACCAGATGATTCTGATTTCAGGTATTTGTCAAGTGTCAGAGAGCCGGCATTTAGTTTTATATTGAGAGCAGCAGGTTTTCCTGAGCTGTCAAGTAAACTTAAATAATTTTGTATTTTTCCACTCATTTTAAAATCAGTCTGGTCGAAAATTCCACTCAAACTATTGACTACTAAAATCTTATAATCATTTTCTTCTGTATGAACTGTTCCTGAAAGTTTTTTTATATCATAGTCATCGTACCTGAAGCTTAATTCTTTTAATGCAAGATTGATTCTGATATTGCTCTGATTGAAATTAAGAGACTTCAGGCTGTCCATATATCCATTAACCTTGATGTTAAAATCAAGCTTGCCCGAAATGTTTTTGAATTCATCCAATCCTCCTAATAAAGCTAATATATCGGGTTCAAGCGTTGACTGACATTCCATTCGAATAAAAGGATGTATCAGATCATCAGCTGATAATTTCAGATTCAGACTGGTGTTCTGATGAAATACCTCTGCCCTGTCAACTGTCAGCCTTCCGTTTTTATGATTGGCAAAACCAGCATTGGAAAAATTCCCTGACAGGTTTATTTTGTTGAATAATATATCTTTATCAATAATTCTGACAGCAGCATCTGCAAAATTGAAATTAATTTTGATTTCGGGTAAAGCAGTATCCGAAATCATCCCTTTTATAGTGGATTTAAAGGAGACTTTCCCGTTAAATTCAAAATTTGAGAGTGTATCTTTGTCTATAACCGGAAGAATTCGAATAGCTTCAGCTAAGTTAATGTTATCAGAATTGAGTTTTAAATCAAGAAACATTTTTTCATGACCCTTTAATTGACCGGAAAGCAGCCATGAGGTTTCATCAAGGTTTGCCGTAAAATGATTGATTTTATAAAGATTTTGTGAAGTATTTACCTGAATATCAGCATTCATTGCTATTGGAGTATTGTTGAAAATCCGGATTGAATCAACATAAAAGCTGATGATTTCACCATTTAACTTTGAAACCATATTAAACTCTTCAGATTGAAGTTTTCCTTTCAGTTGTAGTTTTTCAAAATTACCTTTAAACGATGTGTGGTCTTTCTCAGATAAAAAATTCAGTCTGGTATTTTTCAAAATTATTTTATTTAAGTCAAGGTCAAAATCACCGGATTTTTGATCTGAACTGGTCAGGACATTAAAATTGGTGATGCCATTCTGGTCGATATATGCTTGAATGGCAACCTCATCGATCTCAAGTTTTTCAACAATGAAATTTTTCCTGAAAAAAGACCAGAAATCGAGCTGTAGGTATAATTTATTTATTGTAATTAGCGGTTTATTTCCCGATTGGGGATTTTCATAAATAATGACATCTTTTGCCAGAATAGCGATATTTGGAAAATTACGAAAAGGAGATATATGAGCCGTACCAATCTGATAAGGAGACGAAATATAATTCTTTAACTGCTTATTGAGTATTTTGGCAAAATCTTCCTGAAAAGTCATTAAATATAGAAAAAAAACTGAAGAAAGAGACAAGAGGGCTATCAGGGAAAGCAGCAAAGTATTTACTTTTCTGTACGTCATTTTCTGTTTGTTTGATGCAAATAAACTGCAAAAATTCTGAATTATTTCAGTCCGTTATTCACATTAGCGGAAATCAGGAAATTTTCTTTAGAAATTCATGTTTTGATAATTATTATTTACCTGAAATACAATACTTTACTTAAAGAGATATGAAAGTGATATTGGAGAAAGTGGTATGAAGGAAGTGGGCGCTACAGGATTCGAACCTGTGACCTTCTGCTTGTAAGGCAGACGCTCTAAACCAACTGAGCTAAGCGCCCTGAAAACAATCTTTTTCGGTCGTATTACCTATCGTAATGACGCTGCAAAGATAGAATCCTTATTTGAATACCTGCTATCTGTTTAGCTAAATTTTTTATTTATCTTTACCTTATTCATTATCAATAGGCTACAATTTTAATTTCGATAAATTTATAGCCGGGAATTTCATCCTGCTTACCTGTGAAGCATACCGCTATGGTAGATTACTACAATATAAACATTATTTCCCGTTTATACTATTGTCGTGTATTTTTGAATGAAAATAAAAGTTTCTTTGAATGATAAATTATCAACAAAAGAAGTACTGGAAACTAATTTTACTGAATTTTGCCATACTTATTTCCATTGGATCGCTTGTTTATACCCGCTATTTGGTTGAAGACCTGAAAAAAGACCAATATAAAACCGTTTCACTTCTGGCAGATGCCTATACAGAATTAATAAGCAGTTTTACTGATCCTGAAAGCGTTCACGATATTTCTTTTTTGTTTAAAATCATAATGTCGAACGAAAACATACCTGTTATACTGGCAGATACCAACGACAATATTCTTGAGTTCAGAAACCTTGATTCATCAATTGTTTTAAAAGATTCGACCTATCTGAAACGCCAGCTTGCAAGTATGAAAAAACAATATCCACCTATTCCGATTACCTTTTCGAATCATCAGGTTCAGCTCATCTATTATAAAAATTCAAAACTCATTACCCAACTTACAATTTATCCTTATGTGCAATTGTTTTTGGTCATTTTATTCGTTTTAGTTTCCTATTTTGCATTCAATTCATCCAGAAAATATGAGCAAAACAAGGTTTGGAGCGGAATGTCAAGAGAAACAGCCCATCAGCTTGGTACCCCTGTCTCATCGCTTATCGCACTCAAGGAAAATATTAAATTATCAGGAGGAGTTATTAGTGCCGAATTGCTGGATGAATTTGAAAAAGATACTAAACGTCTCGAATTAATCACCGACAGGTTTTCAAAAATCGGGTCTATCCCAAAACCTGAAATAAGGAATATTTATGAACTGATAACAGAATCTGTCAATTATCTTAAGCCAAGACTCTCAAAAAGAGTGAAAATAGTTTTTGAACCTGAAATCAATAAAGAAATCACTGCTCCTGTCATTCCTTCATTGTTTGACTGGGTCATTGAAAACTTATGTAAAAATGCCATCAATGCAATAGAAGGTAACGGGGAGATAAAAATCAACATTACTGAAAATCAGAAAAACGTATTCATTGATATCAGCGATACGGGAAAGGGAATTCCCAAATCAAAATTCCGCACCATTTTTAAAGCCGGCTATACAACAAGTCAGCGGGGATGGGGTTTGGGTCTTTCTTTAAGCAAACGCATCATTGAAATGTTTCATAAAGGAAAAATCTTCGTAAAGGATTCAGTGCTTGGCAAAGGAACGACCTTCAGGATTGTTTTACGAAAAAAGCCCTTCAGACCATTAAAATGATTAATGTCAGGTTGTTAAATATTGAACTTATCTTATATTTGCTCCCTTTTGTTTTCATTTTTGTGTTTCATTCAAAAAATACATCATGATGAATTTTACCCGCCTGTTTGATATCCTTGAATATCAGAAAAATTATGACAAAGAGATTGCCATTTGTTCAAAAGTAAACGGGAAATGGACACCTGTTTCGTCATCCGATTACATTTTGCAAGCAAATTATTTCAGTTATGGTCTTCTTGCCCTTGGTATAAAACCTGGCGATAAAATAGCCACTATTACCAACAGCCGTCCGGAATGGAACATTGCTGATATGGGAATCATGCAGATAGGTGCAATTCACATTCCTATTTATCCAAACATCACGGAAGAAGAATATGACTACATTCTTCGTCATTCAGAAAGCAAATATGTCTTTATATCGTCTGATGCCATTTATTCGAGAATCAGAAAAACCTATGAAGAATCCGGCTCAATATCAGCTATTTACAGTTTTGAAAAAATAAATGGTATCGATAAACTCTGGACTGAAATATTAGAACTTGGTAAAAACAACCAGGCACCTGAAAAGCTGGAAGAAATCAAATCATCCATACAACCTGATGATGTTGCTACCATCATCTATACCTCAGGAACAACCGGAAAACCGAAGGGAGTAATGCTTTCACACAATAATATTATCAGCAATGTAAAAGCCTGCCGGCCGAATTTCCCCATTGATGAAACCTCAAGAATATTATCCTATCTGCCTGTTTGCCATGTTTATGAAAGAATGGTGCAATATGTTTTTCAATATGCAGGATGTTCGATTTATTATGTCGAAAATATGGGTACCATTGTAGATAACATTCAGGAAATCAAGCCTCATGCATTTACAACTGTTCCGCGTTTACTCGAAAAGGTTTACGACAGAATCATGTTTAAGGGCCGCAACCTGAAAGGCATAAAGAAAGCCATCTTTTTCTGGGCAGTTAAACTTGGTGATCAATATAAGGAAGTCGGTAATTCAGCGTGGTATCTTTTCAAACTTAAAATTGCAGATAAACTGGTTTTCAGTAAATGGAGAGCCGCTTTTGGAAATGAGATTTTATTCATCATTTCGGGTGGGGCTGCCCTTCAGGAAAGACTTGCAAGAATATTCTGGGCTGCAGGTGTTCCTGTTCTCGAGGGTTATGGTATGACAGAATCTTCTCCCGTCATTGCTGTCAATGAACTAAAACGGGAAAAACTCAGGTTTGGAACGGTAGGTGTTCCATTAAACAACATTGAAGTTAAAATTGCTGAGGATGGCGAAATACTGACGCGTGGTCCTCATGTGATGAAAGGCTATTACAAGGCTCCCGAGCTGACAGATGAAGTCATTGATGATGAAGGATGGTTGCACACTGGCGATTTGGGTATTTTGGCAGATGGTAAATTTCTCAAGATAACCGGACGTAAAAAGTCAATGTTCAAAACTTCGATGGGAAAATACATCATTCCTGAACTAATGGAGACCAAGCTGAGAGAATCAAAATTCATCGAACAATGTATGATACTCGGTGAAAATCAGAAATTTGTTGCGGCAATCATCAGCCCTGATTTTCAATATTTAAAAAACTGGTGTAACATTAAAGGACATGGGTTTGGGAACAAAATAAATGTTGTTAAAAATCCTGAAGTCAGAAAGCGTTTTCAGAAAGAAATAGACTATTACAATCAGTTTTTCAATCCACATGAGCAAATCATCAAATTTGAACTGGTTCCTGATGAATGGGCAGTCGAAACAGGGGAACTTACCCCTACCCTAAAAGTCAAACGAAGTGTGATAGAAAAAAAATATGAAGATGCGATTAAAAAGCTTTTTAAATAATAGTGTTATTGCAAAAATCCCTGCCTTCTGATTGCTTTCAGGAATTCTTCCGAAAAAAATTCGTTGTCTTTTTTAGTATATCTCTTTTCCGTAAAAACCTGAGCCAGTGATTCAAGCTGATGCTCATCAACAAATTGCTGATAAATTCCCATACTTTCTTTTAAAGAATAAATCATGTCAATATCGTGGGGAGTATAGTCCTTATAGGTATTCTGATGAATAATTCCAGCCATGGGCAGTCTGTCAGTGAGTCCGGGTTGTTCATCTGGATATCCAAGCACGACAGTTGTTACAGGCACAACAAGTTGAGGAAGTTTTAAAACATCAATAATTTTGTTTGCCATATAGGTCGTAGTACCTAAATAACAGATGCCTAATCCGTTTTCTTCTGCTTCAATGCAAACATTCTGGGCAGCGAGAAGTGCATCGATGGCAGCAGTAAAAAAAGAAAGGAAATTATTGTATCCGGGTTCAGCTTTCCTGAGCCGGCACCATCGGCTAAATCTGTTAAAATCGGCACAAAAAGTCAGAACAACAGGAGCCTCCAGTACCATGTTCTGTTTAAAATGACACTCCCAGAGTTGTTTTTTTAAATCCTCATCTTTTGTAACAATGATGGAATATACCTGCATGTTTCCTGTTGTCGAGGCTCTTGAGCCGGCTTCGAGTATGTTTTTTAATAAATCTTCAGGGATAGGATCTGATTTGTATTTACGGATACTTCGATGCAAAAATATTGCTTTGTTCATGCGTTTGTTTTTGTTTTATTTCCGGTTCAAAAATCAGAATTTATTCATGATTAAGCATTTCAATCAGATATTTTTCTGCGCTTTCCTTTTCATTTGCATCGAACCATCTGATGCTGCTATCTTTTCTGAACCATGTCATCTGTCTTTTTGCATAATTGCGGCTATGCTGTTTGAAAAGTTTAATCGCTTCCGGTAAACTTGTTTTATTCTCTATGTAATCAAAAAACTCCTGATAACCAATTGTTTTTAATGCCGGTAAATCCTTCCATTGATATAGAAATTTAACTTCTTCAAGCAATCCCTGTTGAAGCATCTGCTCACATCTTTCATCAATTTTTGTATAAAGAATATTTGTCGGCAAATAAAAACCTGTTTTCAAATAATTGAAGTTTCTTTTCTGAGGAGCCTTTTGCCGGAAATAGGAAAAAGGTTTCCCTGTCGAAATGCAGACCTCAAGTGCACGGATAATACGCCTTGGATTGTTTTTATCCACTTCATTAAAATATTGATAATCAAGATTTTTAAGTTTTTCAAGCAAAACATTTATTCCATCATTTTGAAGCTCCTCAACCAACTGTTTCCTGATTGCAGGGTCTGTCTCGGGGATTTTGTCGAGACCTTCAGAAATAGCTTTGGCAAACAGGCCGGATCCACCAACAATGATAGGTACACGGCCTTCCCTGAAAAGTTTTTCAATGATTTTAAGAGCATCCTTTTCAAAATCTGCAACAGTGTATGGCTGATGAACCGACAAAGAATTGATGAAATGATGTTTAATTTCATTCAGCTGATTAGTTGTCGGTTTTGCAGTACCAATATTTAACTCCCGGTAAAACTGCCGGGAATCGCAGGAAATTATTTCACCGTTAACCTTTTTAGCTAAAGAAATTGAAAAATCGGTTTTACCGGTGGCGGTAGGGCCTAATATAAAAACTGCCGTCAGACCGGGCATTCCATTTAATTAGTATTTATATTCATCATCTTCAAAGTCGGAATAATCTTCAAAATCTTCATCAGTAAAATCTGAGTCAAAGCCAAGCTCATCATCGAACATTTCTTCGTTGCTTTGCATCAGTTCCCGCATAAGTTCCATATCCTCAGGGCTTAGATCTTCAAGATTAAATCCTGATCCATCTTCGGGTTTAGGAGGTTCTCCGATGGATTCAACAACAGCAGGATATTTTGCTCCTTCTTTTTCTTTCATGTTGGTTTGAATCGCCTCGATATCGAAAGTCCACATGTTCAGAAAATCATATATATACGTCAGTTTATCTTCCGTTGTTTTAATAACATCCCGTATTCTGACATTTTTCATGAGTGTACATTCCCCATCCTTTTGCATATCAGAAAGACATATTTCAATCATATCTTTTCTGTTCTCATAATTCAGATAAAAAGATGCAAACTCTCCGGGGTCGAATTCATAGGCTTTTAGAATGAAGTGATGCAACTGTGCCAGATTGTAAGTATCGGGTATTTCCATTACACGGTAAACATGCGGATTGCTTTTCAGTGATACTTTAAGTTTTACTACTCCCATAAAAAATTCCTTATTTGTTGCTGTTTTTCATTGTTTAGAAGTGACTCCAAAAATAATTTGTGTTAAGAATTAATCAACCGGATAAAGACCTAATTTTTCAGCAAAATTAATCATAAATCTATAGGCTTCTTCAAAATTATTGTTAATTGTACCTTCCAGAATAGCCTCTTTAACGGCTTCCTTGATCATTCCTACTTCCTTTGATGGTTTTAACCCGAATGTCTTCATGATTAGCTCGCCTTTTACAGGGTTTTCCCAGTTTCTTAGTCTGTCTTTTTCCTGTACCAAAAGGATTTTCTCTGCTACTTCATCAAATTTTGAGCGGTAATTGCTGACCTTGTACGGATTTTTCGAAGTAATGTCGGCTTTACATAAAAGCAACAGTTCATCAAGATCCTCCCCTGCCTCAACAATTAACCTTCTGAATGCAGAATCTGTTACTTCCTCCTTGGTCAATGCTATTGGACGTAAATGCAAAAAGACAAGTTTTTTAACAAATTTCAGCTTTTCATTCAATGGTAGCCTGAATCTTCTGAAAATATCGGTAACCATTTTTGACCCAACCACCTCATGTCCGTGAAAAGTCCATCCGTTTTCTTCATCATATTGTTTGGTTTGTGGTTTTCCGATGTCGTGCAGCAAAGCTGCCCAGCGAAGCCATAGGTTATCTGAGGTTTCAGCCACATTGTCGAGCACCTGAAGGGTATGAAGAAAATTATCCTTATGTGATTTATTATCAACGGTTTCCGTTCCTTTCAAATCTACCAGTTCGGGAAAAATCAACTGCAAAATACCTGTTTCATACATCAATAAAAATCCTGTAGAAGGAAGATTTGCTGAAATTATTTTATTCAGCTCATCGCTTATTCGCTCGGGTGAAACAATCTGTAATCTTTGAACATTTCTGCAGATAGAATCGAAAGTTTCCTGCTCAATTCTGAAATTCAACTGGGTAGCAAATCGTATTGCCCTCATCATTCTTAAAGGATCATCAGAAAAAGTCTGATCAGGGTCGGAAGGGGTTCGTAAAATTTTATCTTCAAGGTCGTCAAGGCCATGAAAAAGGTCAATCAACTCAAGAAAATCTTCCTTGTTCAGACTGACGGCAAGTGCATTTACTGTAAAATCCCTCCTGCTTAAATCGTCTTCAAAACTACCTTCCGAAACCAGCGGATTTCGTGAGTCCTGCAGGTACGATTCTTTTCTTGCTCCGACAAATTCAATTTCGTAGCCTGCAGTTTTCAGGTTGACCGTTCCGAAATTTTTAAAAAAAACTATTTCAGGATTTTTACCTGTTTTTGAGGCAAAATGTCTGGCGAATTCAAAGACATTTCCCATGATCATAAAATCAATATCTTTGGATTTGATGCCGAGCAACATATTGCGTACCCAACCACCAACAATATATATTTTTTCCTGACGCTCTTCAGCGGTTTCTTTCAGCAGCCTGAAAATCCTGCCATACCGAACGGCTTTGGAAATATTTTCAAAGTTTAGAGTCAAGGAATAATTTTTAATGTAGAAACTTACTTATTTTTTCACCTGAGTAGCTCTCTGACGTTGTTGCTTCTGCAGTTCTTCGAGTCGCTGCTGCCATTTGCTGGCAGGTTTTGACGACTTTTTCTTTTTGTTTTCCTCAATCTTCTTCCTGAGCTTTTCTTCATTGATGGCCAGCTTGAAAAGATATTGCTGTCCAAAAGTGAAAATGTTGGCTAAAAAGTAATAATAGCTCAATCCTGCAGAGTAATTATTGAAAAACCCAAGAAACATAATCGGCATGATGTATTGAAGAATCTGCATTTGTTTGGCCATGGCATCATTGCTTGTTCCCATCATTTTTGAATTCATACGGGTATAAATCAAGGTCGAAATGGTCATCAGGATGGTGAATAAGCTGACATGGTCGCCATAGAACGGAATAGAAAAATTATTTGGAAAGTTCCAGATAGAATCATAAGTGGAAAGGTCTTTTGCCCAAAGGAAAGATTCCTGCCGCAACTCAATCGAGGCAGGGAAAAACCTGAAAAGAGCGATGAGTACCGGCATCTGAAGCAACATAGGTAAACATCCGCCCATCGGGCTGACTCCTGCACTCCTGTACAATTTCATGGTTTCGGTCTGTAATTTTGCCGGATCTTTCCCGACCTTTTCTTTGATGGCATCAATTTCGGGTTTTAATACACGCATTTTGGCAGTCGAAAGGTAGGAACGATAAGTCAGAGGAAGCAATACAATCTTGATGATAATGGTTAAAAGCAAGATAATCAGACCGAAATTTCCTATAGCGTTTGAAAGTATGTTAAAGGTAGGAATAACAATTCCAACGTTTATCCAACGGATAATTCCTTTTCCGAGATTGATTTGATTTTCAAGCTTTAGGTTGTACTTCGCCAGCGTTTTAAAATGATTGGGGGCAAAGAGAAAACTAAGATTGTAAGTTTGTTTGGGCTGATGTGTAAAAGCCATACTTAGTGTTGCTTCCATTTTTCGCTGGTAAAGGGAATCTCCGGTAATGCTTTCAGTTTTCACCAATCCTCTTAAAAAACCATCCTTATTAATTAATGTCTGTGTGAAAAAATGTTGTTTAAAAGCCACCCATTCAATTTTACCTTGCGAGATATCCTGCTTAACGTCTTTATTTTCAGTTAGTTTGAGTGGTTTTTCATTGACATAGCGATAATGAATGGTTGGAGCTGTACCAAGAATTTTATTATTGGCATTACTTCTTTCGGTTTGCCTGATTTTCCCGAACCAATTCATGTCTATGTAAGAAATAGTGCGGGGGATAATTTTATCCAGCCCGTTCATTTCGATTTTAAAATCAAGCATGTAATTGTTGGGTTGCAGCGTGTAAATGTGGTCAATGTAAGAATTGCTGTCAACTTTTAACCTGAAAACGAGTTGTTTATTATTGCTGTTTGTATCTGCCCTGATGAGTTCAAAATTGAGCATGCTTGTGTTTACGACCTGATTCTGAAAGATAAACTGATAGCCAAAATCTCCGTCTATGCTGTCCATCAGAATCAAAGGTGTTTTGTTAAAAGTTTTATATTTTTTAAGTTCAACATAAACTATTTTTGCTCCTTTGGAAGAAAATTTAAGCTTAAGAAGTTCATTTTCAAGCGTCAGAATATCTGATTTATCAGAAACAAGTTTTTTTAGCGGTTCGGGTAATACGGTTTCCTTTGAAGTATCTGTCTTCGTAACGAAGCTGTCAGCTTTATTTTGTAAGGCAATGGATTCTTTAGCTTTGGCGATTGAATCCTGAACAGCAATAATGGAATCATTTGCACGTTTTCTTGCTTCAATCTCGGCCTGAGAAGGTTTGTTGATGTAATAAAAAAACACAAGCACCACAGTGATAAGTGCGAAGCCAATCAGCGAATTACGGTCCATTAAAAATTTTTTTTGAACCGCAAAAATAAGGCTTCTCTGTTAAGCAGACTGTTATTGACTAATTAAAATTTATTTATTTCCCCCTGCATACATTTTTTGAAATGCCTTAGTATCTTTTAAAAAAATTATTTATTGCAATTTTTCATAAAATTATACCTTTACAGTTTGAAAAAATCATTTTAGTAAATCAAAAAATGGCATTTTAATATTTCTTTTCATGGAAGAAAGATGGAAGAATAAAAAAATACTGATAGTTGAAGACAACACTTCAAATTACAGATTACTTGAAGCCATTTTAAAATCGAAAAAAATTGAGTTTGATTGGGTAACGGACGGATTGCAGGCCATTCAGGCAATTCAGAATAATAAATATGATTTGATATTCATGGACATACAGCTCCCGGAACTTGACGGTTTTGAAGTAACCCAAAAGGTCAGGGAGTTTGACAAAGACGTTCCCATTATTGCCATTACTGCCTTTGCCATGTTTACTTCAAAAAGCAAATGTATGGAATATGGATGTAATGATTTTATTATCAAACCTTTCAGATCATCTGCACTACTGCCTTTATTAAACAAATACCTGTAATTAAAATCACAAATAATAATTCAGTTGGCTCTGATAGGATCAGATATAGATTTTGTACGTAAACTGCTTGAAAACGGGGAAATTGTAGCCATTCCGACCGAAACAGTATATGGACTTGCAGGCAATGCCCTGAATATTGACGCCATCATTAATATCTTTAAAGTTAAAAACCGGCCTTTTTTTGACCCATTAATACTTCATATTGGCAAAAAAGAAGATATTGAAAAATACGGCATTGATATTCCTGCTGTCATTTTACAGCTTGCAGAACGATTTTGGCCGGGGCCACTGAGCCTCATCGTCAAAAAGAATGAAATAATCCCCGATATAGTAACCAGCGGATTGCCAACAGTTGCTATCAGGATGCCGGATAACAAACTGACGCTTTCATTGTTAAATAAGATTTCTTTTCCTCTTGCAGCTCCGAGTGCCAATAAATTTGGCAGGGTAAGCCCCACCTATCCTGCTCATGTTGACAAGCAGTTAGGAAATGAAATTCAATATATTTTAGACGGAGGACCGACAAAAATCGGTATCGAATCAACAATTGTGAAATTTCATCAAAATCAACTGATGATACTTCGTAAAGGAGCTATCAGTGCTGAGGAAATTGCCGAAGCTACCGGAATGTTTCCCGTAATGGCCAATGAGCAATCTAAAGTGGAAACTGCCGGTCAGTTGAATAAGCATTATGCCACACAAACCCCTATTAAAATTATTGATTTTCATTCATTTAATAAAGAATATTTTGTGAAAAATGTCTGCTTGCTGAAGTTTAATGCATATTCAAAGGAATTCCCACATGAGCATCAACGTATTTTATCCCCCAATTCAGAACTTACAGAAGCTGCAAGGAATTTCTTTCAGTTTCTCCACGAACTTGATGAATTAAAATTCGATTTGATTTTAGCTGAACTTGTACCCGACAAAGGAATCGGAAAGGCTATTAACGACAGGATCAGAAAAGCTGCTGCTACTTTTGAGCAATAACACAAGATTGATTGATCTCGAAACTACTATTTAATGAATTGCCTGAAACAGGCGGTTCCATCTGATTTTGTTGATACCTCTTCCCTCTTTATCCCACGACATCCAGATAAACAATGCTTTACCAACAATATGATCTTCAGGAACAAAACCCCACATGCGGGAATCAGCTGAATTGTGGCGGTTGTCCCCCATCATCCAGTAATAATTCATTTTGAAAGTATAGTGGGTAATTTCTTTTCCGTTTAAGTAAAACTTACCGTCTTTCATCGTAAAGTCCGGGTTGTTTTCATAAACACGAATCGGACGTTGATAGATGGCATAATTATCTTCATTCAGTGCAATTTTATCACCCTTTTTAGGGATATAAATTGGCCCGTAATTGTCAACATTCCACTTCAATCGCTCTGAGAACGGATAAAAATTAGGATCAAAAGTTCCTTCCGGATCTATCAGAGGTTCTATCTTTTTCACATTCTGAAACTTACTGATTCTATTGGCATTTTCGATGGATAGCCACATAATATACTCCGACCCGTCACCAAGTAACGACTGATAATCAGTTATTCCTAAATCGTGTAAATGTCGTTTGCTGAATCCGGAACCATCAGTTTTGACATAATAACGATATTGACCATCGGGAGGCAGTTTTACGTGTTTTGAATTGATATAAACCTGTCTGTTTTTAATGAATAAGGTGTCTCCCGGAATGCCGATACATCTTTTTATGTAGTTTTCCTGCTTATCAACAGGCCTGAAATCCTCCATCGGATAATTAAAAACTACTACATCGTTGTTTTTTATTTTTTGAAATCCGGGTATTCTGGTATAAGGAATTTTCCACCAGGTTACGTATGATTTTGTTTTAATAACAGGCATCGTATGATGGGCAAAAGGGAAAGCGATTGGTGTCATGGGGATCCGGGGACCATAATTTACTTTGCTGACAAACAGAAAATCACCTACAAGCAATGATTTTTCCATTGAGGGTGTCGGGATGGTATAGGCTTCAATAAAAAACCAACGGATAATGGTTGCAGCAATAGCGGCAAAAATGATGGCATCGGCCCATTCCCTTGATTTACTTTTTTTTCTGCTTTCTTTAAATGCTTCATCTCCTCCTGCCCCAACATATTTGAGTTTTTTATCAAATGACAAATAAATCAATGATAAAGGTGCGAAAACAGCATACCATGTATTTTTTGAGCCATAAATACCGAAAGATTTCAGCAAGGCAATCACCATCAGCAATAACATCAGCAGGTTGACTCCCGGCACTATCAACAGGAAAATCCACCACCATGGCCTCCCTGAAAATTTAAGCATCACCAGAAGATTGTAACCAGGGACAAGCCCTTTCCAGTTTTTTTCGTTTCCAAGAGGGAACAATCTGTATAGACTTACTGATAACAGCAAATAATACAGGGCAATGAAGATGTAAAAACCGGGAGATAACATTTGATTTTATTTATTGTTGTCGAAAAGGTGTTGCATGGTGTAAATTCCTTTTTTACCAATGAGCCATTCGGTTGCAATTAATGTACCAGTGGCAAAACCAGCTCTGCTAAATGCCTCATGTTCAATAACTATTCTATCAATATCAGATTCGATGCTTACTTCATGAATGCCAACAATTTCTCCTTCTCGATGATAGTAAACCGGCAGAATTCCGGCATCAGGACGAGCGTCAGAATGATCGGGATAGGCTTTCCACTCTTTGTAGCTATCAAGTTCTCTAAGCATGGTGTTGGCTATGGTGATGGCGGTACCGCTGGGAGCATCCTTTTTGTGCTCATGATGAGCTTCTGAAATGCTTATTTTATAGGATTTGTATTGATTGACCATTTTGGCCAGCAATTCACATGCTTTTAACATAACATGAACCCCAATGCTGAAATTGGAAGCATAAAACAAGGCTCCGTTGTGTTTTTTACATTGGTTCTCAACTTCTTCAAATTCATGATACCAGCCTGTTGTACCTACTACAATGGGCTTATTGGCTTCAAAACATTTTATGATATTGTAAACTGCACTTCCGGGTGTGGTAAAATCAATCACAATATCCGCATTTTCAAATGCCTTACTGTCAAATTTAAACACAAAGTAAGGATCATAGATACCTGTAATTTCGTGTCCGCGTGAAAGGGCCATTTTCTCGATTTCTTTGCCCATTTTTCCATAACCAAAAAGAAAAATCTTCATAATTAAAATTTATAAGTGATTCCAGTTAATGCAAATAATGACCCATCAAGAGGCAATTTTATTATTTCCGTAGAAAATCCAATATCATCCATCCGGTCGAAGCTCCTGAGATGGGCGCTCACATAAGCATCAATTATGTTCAGAATATACACTCCTGTCGTAGCTATCAATGATAATTCAAGATTTCTTCTGTAATAGTCACGAAGTGATTTTAGCTGTGTAGCTTTTTCATAACGGTCTTTCGCTGTTCCATTGACCGGATCATATTTATCGATGGTCAATGGATTGTCATCAGTACGAAGAAAATATGCTTCTTTAAAATCAAGATAATTCAGGCGATTGATGTTAAAAAAATAATAACATGTACCTAAACCTGCATAAACAAAAGGAGTTTTATACCATTGTCCGTTTAAAATCTGTCCGGTTCCCGGAATAATAGCAGAGGCAATCGTTGAGGTTTTTGGATTGATTTCCTTTTTCTTCTGTATATTCTGTGCAGTTGACTGAAAGAAGATGGCTACAATAAAAAATGATAATAGGATTGCATTATTATGTCGGAAACAAATAATCAAATCATTCCCTGTTTAAAATCCTCGTAATAGACTCCAATTCTTCTTCACTGTTAAATGGTAAAATCAGTTCTCCTTTCCCCTGCTTTTTAATCTTGATTTTTATTTTTAACTGTGTTTTCTCCGATAACTCTTTTTCTAATGCAATGATTTTCTCTGGCTTTTCGGTTTTCTTTTTTTCAGGAGCCTGTGGCTTGACTTCAATTAATTCATCCTTTGACTGACGGGCTAATTCTTCTACTTCCCTCACAGAAAGATCTTCTTCAATAATAAGTTTTAACAGATGTAACTGAACTTCAGGCTCTTCAATACCAATTAAACAACGTGCATGCCCCATGCTGATTTGCTGATCGCGTATGGCTACTTGTATTTCCACCGGAAGTTTTAATAAACGAAGGTAGTTGGTTACTGTCGAGCGGTCTTTGCCGATACGTGTCGCCACATCTTCGTGTTTCAGGTTACATTCTTCGATAAGTCTTTTATAACTGATGGCTATTTCGATAGCATTCAGGTTTTCACGATGTATATTTTCAATCAACGACATCTCCAGCATGCCTTGATCGTCTGCTACCCTGATGTATGCCGGTATTTTTTCAAGTCCTGCCCTGATGGCGGCTCTAGTTCTTCTTTCCCCTGAAATGAGCTGATATTTTCCATACCCCATCTTCCTGACGGTAACCGGCTGAATAAGTCCGTGAACTTTAATAGATTCTACCAGTTCGTCAAGCTCCTTGTCATTGAAGTTTTCCCTTGGCTGAAAAGGATTGGCTTCAATATCAGAAATAGGAATTTCGGCCACACTGAACAAAGGAGGGGCATTTTTTCCTGTAATATCTGTTTCAGTATTTTCAAGCAACGCATTTAAACCTCTTCCTAATCCTTGTTTTTTTGCATTCATATCTTAAAAGTAAGTTTACTTTTTTACAAGCGGTAAATTGTTATTTGTCAGAATTTCTTTGGCAAGATTCAGATAATTCACTGATCCCCTGCCCTCATGGTCGTGAAGTAAAACAGGAACCCCAAAACCCGGTGCTTCACTTATCCTTATATTCCGGTGAATAATGGTATCAAAAACAAGTTGCTGAAAATGCATTTTAACATCTTCAACTACCTGATTGGCAAGCCTTAACCTGACATCATACATGGTCAGCAGAATGCCTTCTATTTCAAGGGCAGTATTCAGATTGTTCTGTACAATTTTAATCGTGTTAAGCAGTTTTCCAAGCCCTTCCAGGGCAAAATATTCACACTGCACAGGAATAATCACCGAATCAGCTGTTGTCAGTGCATTTGTTGTTATAATTCCTAAGGAAGGAGAACAGTCGATTAAAATGAACTCATAGTCTGATTGTATTTTTTTTAAAACCTTTTGCATCATTCTCTCCCTTTCGGGCATTCCGATTAATTCAATTTCAGCACCTACCAGATCGATGTGAGAAGGCAGAATGTACAGATTCTGAATCTGAGTCGATAAGACGGCTGTCTTTGGATTCAAATTATTGATGATACATTCATAAATTGAAGTTTTTACAGTTTTGGGATCACAACCTACTCCGGAAGTGGCATTTGCCTGCGGATCAGCATCTACTATCAGGGTTTTATATTCAAGGGCAGCCAGACTTGCAGCAAGGTTAATGGCTGTAGTGGTTTTTCCTACCCCGCCTTTCTGATTTGCAATTGCGATAATCTTTCCCATCTTATTTGTTGCCTTTTATGAATTAAATCGCTATTTCGGTCATTTTATTCTTCATGCAAATATATCGACTTAAGTTTTTTATTGAAGGCAAGTTTAACCCGCTCAGGGTGAATTGTGGATAAATAATTTAATAATTGAATATCAGCTATTTGCAGATGAATCCTCCCTTTTTGACAAAAGCTCTTCTACCTCTACTGATTCGTGATGATGTTTCTGACGCCAGTAAAAATCATTCCTTTTACTTAAGGTTGCAAAGTAAAAAAGAACGCCAAGAAAGAGCAGTTTATCAGAAAATTCAGAATCAATAGATTTGTAGAGGATAAAAGAGGCAGCCAGATGGGCCGTCAGAACAATGGCGGTAATGACAGCAAAAGTTCTTGTTATTTCAGAAGTTTTGGAAAATCCTCCCAGAAAAATAAAGATTGCCCCCAGAAAATAGACAACTGAGAGTAAGAAATACTCACTGCTTAAGTCAAAATACATGAGCCTTTTGCCATAATTCACATAAACATAAACCAGCAATGCTATTCTCAGCAGCCATTGGGCAAGGCCATAATATTTGGCTAAACCTTTTAAATCTCGTCTTAAAGCACTTAAAATACCCATAATTATTGTTTCAATTCAGTTTGAAGTAAGGTCCAAAGATAGTTAAATTAAATCTTCTTTTGATAAGTCAGAGAGTGTTTTCATCTTCCTGAACGATTTAATCCACAGGTAAATAAAAAAAGGTAACCAGACAGCAATCATTATTGCCTGCTGTGTCATCAGGAAAAAATCGTATAAACCATGAATCAGAAAAGGGATAACAAAGGCAAGAATAAAATTTGCCATTTTGTTCCCGACCTGAAAACGGGCAAAACCGAGATAAAAACCCATGAATATTCCTGTAAAGGCATGAAGGGGAATAGCCGTAAATGCCCTGACTACTCCTGTTGACATTCCACCTGAATAGACATAAAACAGATTTTCTATCATGGCAAATCCGAGTGATACAAAAACAGCATAGACAATTCCGTCAAATCGCTCATTGAAGTTTTTATTGCGCCATATTAACAGGTAAAGTGCCAGAAACTTACATGTTTCTTCAGAAAAGGAAGCTACTACAAAAGCATTGTATGCTGCAGAGCGGTACGTTTCTGTATAAGTATTGAAAGTACTGAGAAAATTTTCAATCAGAATGGCTGCCACAGCAACCAGACTTCCTGAGAAAAGACTAAGTAGTAAAAGTCCTATCGGTTCCTTTTCGTATTTATCGCGGAAATAGATATAAACCAGAATGATGAAGACAGGTGCAACTGAAATAACAAGCAGGTTCACAAACTTTTTTTTGGGGTCAAAGATAATTTTTTGCAAATGATAAACAGAAAATCCTTTTTGGCTTAAATATTGTCAGAATAGCCCGAAAAAACAAATCTATGAATCCAAACATACTGATGGATCCTATTGGACGTTTAATGGGTTTACGCTATAAATCGCATCCATGGCATGGCATTGATATAGGAAAAAACGCACCCAACACCGTTACTGCTTACATTGAAATCGTTCCAAGGGATACTGTGAAATATGAAGTCGATAAAGCAAGCGGATATTTGCGCATCGACCGTCCACAGAAATATTCCAACACCATTCCGGCCCTTTACGGGTTTATTCCTCAGACTTATTGCGGACAAAGTGTCGGCAAATTCTGCGAAGAAAAAACAGGTAAAAAAGATATAAAAGGTGATGGTGATCCGCTTGATGTTTGTGTGCTGACTGAAAATGAAGTCGTTCACGGAAATATTATTGCAGAGGTCAAACCTATTGGCGGATTCAGACTTATCGACAACGGTACAGCTGATGATAAAATTGTGGCTGTTCTGGTCAATGATGCGGTATATAATGATTATGATGACATTAAAGATTGTCCTCCGCTTGTCATCAAACGTTTGCAACATTATTTCCTTACCTATAAAGACATGCCCGGCAACAAGCGTGATTGCGAAATCACACATATTTATGGTGCTGAAGAAGCAAGAGAAATTATTTCACGTTCCATCAATGATTATCACGACAAATTCTCACTTCTGGGCACAGCCCTCTCAAACGTCTGATAACCCGCATATTTTTTCCATCCAATAGTTTACGCTGACAGCTGCATCAAGATCGGCATTTGATTTTCCCTTACCCGTCATTTCATTTACAACTGATTGAATGAAAGGATGTTGTATGTTTTCCGGGAAATCTTCCGTATGTGTTAATTCCTTCCCGTTCTTGGTTATTTTAATTACTGATTTAGAAAAAGTTGAAAATTCAATAACGCCTTTTTCAAATTCTGCAGAAAACTGATCAGTTTTTTCCGCTTCAGAAGATGTAAAATACCATATTCCATTCCCTTTGACATTTCCTTCAAGAAGAAATTCAGCTTCAACGTAATCCGGAACACCATACAGTCTGTTTCTGTTCTCTGCTATCCCTCCGGCATCAGTAATTTTACCAAATAAAAATAAAATCAGGTCAATCTGATGAGGGGCTAAATCGTAAAAATAGCCCATTCCACCAATTTCAGGAATTAATCTCCATGGTAAGTTTTCTGTATTAAAATCTTCTTTTCGTGGTGGTTGAACCAATTGAATTGAAAAGCTTTTCAAATTACCTAATTCTCCCGATTCTATTATTTTTTTTATGTAGAGAAAATAAGGAAGTCCTCTTCTGTAATAAGCCACAAACAACTGGCTTCCTGATTGTTTTGCCACACTGGACATACGGAGTGCATCCCTGTAGTGTAATGACATTGGTTTTTCGACATATACAGCTTTTCCTGCTTCCAAAGCTTTAATGGAGTAAAAAGCATGAGAATCCGGTGGTGTTGCGATATAAACAGCGGATATATGTTCGTTGGCAATTAGTTCTTCAAAAGTGTTAAAAACATGAGGAATTCCGAGCCTTTCGGCACAATGTTCCGCTTTTTCAGTATTCCTTGAAAAGATGGCAAAAAGCTGTGAATCCTTTACTTTATTGAATGCAGGTGCACTCTTGTGCAGTGTTACATTTCCGCATCCAACCATTCCCCATCTGATCATTTTTTTCAGATGACATTATCAAATTCTTCCCAATTTCCGCTTTCATGCGGATTTTTAAAAACCCAGTAGAGAGCAAGACCTAAAATAATGACTTTTATTATCAGCTTTAGTGATTGCCTGCCAGGCATCAGGTTAATTCCCCAAAAGATAAAAAGCAGAGGCCAGAGTTGAAGAAGGTCGTGCCAATGAAACTGAATAACATTCATATTATCAAGCAATAACAACACACCTATTGTTAACAGAAAGATTCCCCAGAAAGCCCCTTTTGAATTATTTTCATTCATGATGATTAGTTTTTTGAAGACTGAACAAAATAACAACTACACCAGCGAGTATTAATATGACAGGCCAGTATCTGTGTAAGGAGACCATCCGGAACAATCTCTCAAAAACAAAGAATAACCCGATCAAAATCAGTATTATGCCAAGAATAATGTTTGTGTTTCCCTGTTTTGATTCTGATGAAAATTCCGGTTCATTCCTGACTTCCTGATATTCAGGGGTATAAATGGTATTCTCAGGAATAATTATCCACAATACCAGATACGCAATCAATCCTCCGCCTCCAAGTATCATGGCTAAAATGAATAAAACCCTGATCAGACTGACATCAATTTCAAAATAATCTGAAAGGCCGGAACAAACGCCTCCCAGCATGCCATCTCTTTTGTTGCGATAAAGTTTTCTCGTTCTCATTTTAAATTTTCTTAATCATTTGTTATTGAATATTTTACACTTAAAACAGGATAGTTGCTTCTGTTCACCAGCTTTTCAGCAATACTTTCATTAAAAATCTGATAGAGCTGTGAACGCCCTTCCGTGATCAGGGCTATGAGTGAGGGTTTCAGCCTTTCGGCAAAATCATTTATCCCCTCATGAATACTTGAATGATTGATAATGTTGATGTTATAGTTTTTTAAGCCCAAAGCCCTTACAAAGTTCTCCGCTTTTTCCAGACTTTCGTATGTCGTTTCAAACTCTTCCCTTGTAATTACCTTTAAAAGATGAATTTTAGTCTGATAAATTCTGAACAGTTTATTGAATTTTTCAAAAGACATAATGGACGATTCTCCGAAATCGGTTGCAAGCAAAACATTATTAATATTCACTTTTTGAACCGGATGTTTAATGGTCAATACAGGACATTCCGACATTCGCACCACCTTCTGGGTATTGCTTCCGATAAAGAACTCCCTGAAACCTGAAGCCCCGTGTGAGCCCATGACAATCAGGTCAATCTGGTTTTCTTCCGCAAAGTTGATAATGGTCTGGTAAACATTCTCAAACAGAATGACTTCCATGGCATTTACATCCCGTAAAAAAGGCATCTTCAACAATCCGGCAAAGTTTCTACGAATCAATTGAAGTGTTTCGGAACCTCCGGGAATTTGTTCAATCACTTCAAGTTTATCAGAGAGATATGCAGGTAACGAAACGATGTGAAGCAGAAACAGTTTTCCATCACTTTTCCGTGCTATAGAAGCCGCAGCCTTTACTGCATTCACAGAGCATTCTGAAAAATCAACCGGCACCAATATTCTCATTTGGCTTTTGCTTTTAGATATGATACGTCAATAATGCCTTCAAAGTTACTTTGAATTTTTAATTGCTGAGGGAAGTAATGTATTTTTTACTAAAACCAGATCAGGTTCAATACTCAGTATCTTTCTGTAAATTTCCACGGCTGTTCTGTAATCTCCCATGTTTTCATAAACAGTTGCCAGATTGATATAGGTGTTCAGATATATCCATGTTCGTATCTTCCCATATTTTTCTAACAAGGTCAATGCTTTTTGATAATACCTGATAGCTTCCGGCTTAGAGCCGCCAAATACAGGAGGCATATGATATTCAACATTCGCTTTTTCAATATAACCATAGGGGCTCTCTTTATCAAGTTCTATTGCTTTGTTGATCAGTTCAACGCTTCTGGGACCAAGGTATATAGCTTTATATGGGGCAATACTCATTCTGAATCCATAATAGGCACCCCTTAAAGCATGTATTTCAGACCACCCGGGATATTTTTTAATTAAATAATCCAGATAAGATTCTCCTTTTTCTATATAATTCATGGCCTTTGACGGATTCCCTTCTGAAATGAAGAAACCAATATATCCATAATACGCATGCGTCATTTCAAAGAGCAATCTGTCACTCTTTTTTTCCATATACGATTTTTCCATTTCCCTGATGGTTTTCTGCCATTCATCCATCTTGCTGTAAACGTAAGCATTATAAAGCTTTTCTGTGTATGTCTGGCTCTTTGATTCATCGGAGAATCCAAGTAAAAGGATGACAGTTAATAATAATCCCGCTGCTTTCATAAACTCTTTTGAAGTTAACAATTAAAATGCCTGATTGTTTCAGATTCACAAATGTTTTTGCTGTTGAACAAAATAAATGCTTCAGCTGTTAGTTATTTAAACGCTTTAGATTAATTTTAAATAATTTTGCTCCGAACTTTAAACTTTCAAAAATGAATCAGATTATTTCAGGCTTTTCAAAACTCAGCAAAGATGATAAGATAAAACTGGTAACCTCGAAGCTTTCCGACCCCTCATCTGCTGAGAACCTATTAAAATCCTACTGGCACAGATATCCGGAGGTTCAGAAGCTTTTGGATGAATTCAGCGAAAACACTTTGACCAATTATTTTATCCCTTATGGCGTAGCTCCTAACTTTCTGATAAATGGAAAATTCTATTTTGTCCCCATGGTCATTGAAGAAAGTTCGGTAATTGCCGCTGCGGCCAATGCTGCCAAGTATTGGGCTTCACGCGGAGGATTTCATGCTCAGATTATATCATCTGTCAAAATAGGACAGGTTCATTTTATCTGGAAAGGTGATTACAATAAGCTAAATTCGGTATTTAATGAATTGAAATTCAGGCTAAAAGATGAAACCCAGCACATCACGGCCAATATGATAAAAAGAGGAGGCGGTATTCTTGATATACAGCTGGTGGATATGCGTCACGAAATTGAAGACTATTTCCAGTTAAAAGCTACTTTTGAAACGGTAGATTCGATGGGTGCCAACTTTATTAATTCCTGCCTCGAAGACTTTGCCCAGATTTTAAAGGATTTCATTGCCAATCATCCAGCTTTTGATGAAAATGAACGGGATTGCAGAATTATCATGTCTATTTTATCAAACTACACACCTGAATGCCTTGTCAAATGCTGGGTAGAATGTGATTTGCCTGAACTGGGCATGTTTGAAGATGGAGACACACCTGAATCATTTACCTGGAAATTTGAAAGAGCCATTCGCATTGCACAGGTCGATGTCAACAGGGCTGTTACCCACAATAAAGGTATTTTCAATGGAATTGACGCTGTGGTTATTGCTACCGGCAACGACTTTCGTGCTGTCGAAGCCTGCGGACATGCCTATGCCTCAAGAGATGGAAAATACAGAAGTCTGACTACTTTCAGCCGCACCAACAACAGATTCTACTACTGTCTTACCATTCCTATGGCTCTTGGTACCGTTGGCGGACTGACTTCCCTCCATCCTTTGTCGAAATTTTCACTTGAATTACTGGGTAATCCTTCAGCTAAAGAACTCATCATGATTGCTGCTGCTGCCGGATTGGCAAATAACTTCGGAGCTGTTACCACTTTGGTCACAAAAGGAATTCAGAAAGGGCACATGAAGATGCACCTGCTCAATATTCTAAATCATTTTGAAGCAACTGAAGAAGAAAAAAATAAAGCCATTGAATATTTCAAAACCCGGAAAGTATCCTTTAATGCAGTGAGACAACTGTTGAATGAAATCAGGGATAACAGGGCATAATAGATCTTTCTCTTCCCATGGCAAACTGCTTCTGACAGGGGAATATCTTGTACTTCACGGAGCCGATGCTTTTGCAATTCCTTTGAAAAAAGGCCAGAGATTAATTATTTCGGAATCTCAGTCAGATGACAGTATCTTGCAATGGGAAAGCCTTGAAGGTGAAGTGAAATGGTTTTCAGCCTCATTCAGTACAACAGATTTCAGTATAATTCAGACAAATTCTTTCCCAATAGCCAAAAGGCTATCCGGAATTTTAACTGCCGCCAGAGAACTGAGTCCCTCTTTTCTGACTAATTCCAATAAAACTGAAGCCCAATCAATCCTCGAATTTAACAGGGAATGGGGTTTGGGATCAAGTAGTACACTAATTTCAAATATTGCGTTTTGGGCTAATATTAATCCCTTTCAACTACTTGACATGACTTTAGGGGGTTCGGGTTATGATGTGGCCTGTGCCAGAAGCTCCTCAGCCTTGATTTACAACTTAAACAAAAGAAATTCAATCAAATACATCGATTTTAAACCGGATTTCCGCAACCACCTGACATTTGCCTATCTTGGACATAAACAAAATACAGCCAGAGAGATAAAAAATATTTCAGTCAAACCCCCGGATGAAAAACAAATCTCTCAGATATCTGATATCAGCAGGAATATTGCCTTATCCAAAAGTCTTGACGATTTTATTTCATGCCTGAAAGAAAACGATTCAATAGTTTCGTCTTATCTGCAAAGGTCAACTCTCCATGCTGCAGAATTCAGTGATTTTATTGGCTATATTAAAAACATGGGTGCATGGGGTGGCGATTTTATTCTGGCTGCCAGCCCTGAAAGTCAGGATTATGTAAACCACTATCTTGATGCTAAAGGAATAGGTGTCAGGTTTTCATACGATGAATTGGCTTTGTCTCCTACTTCCTGATGTATTTATCGCATTTTTTAAGCAGGATTTCCTTTTTAATCGGTTTTGTGATAAAGTCATTGCAACCTGCTTCGAAAACCTGATGTTTGTTATTATCATAAATATAGGCTGATTGTGCAATAATGGGTAAATCAGGACGAAATTTCCGTATTTCACGGGTAGCCTCGTAACCATCTATTCCGGGTAACCTGATGTCCATTAAAACCAGATCAATTTCCGGATGTTCTCTGCATATTTCTATCGCTGTTTCTCCATCCATAGCCCACATCACATTGCAATTTGTGCGCTTTAAAATGCTGTCAATCAACAGATGATTTGTTTCAATATCTTCAACAATTAAAACCAACTTGTCATACCAATCAAATTCAAGTTTTCTGTCAACCATTTGATTAGTTTTTTTTCTTCATGTATTTGTCGATCATTTTGAGCATTTTTTCCCGCTGCAGGGGCTTGGTAAGCAAATCATCGCACCCGACATCGGTAACTTTATATTTTTCCTCTTCCATCACATAGGCTGTCTGGGCAATTATCGGCACCGACTGATTGAATTCCCGTATTTTTTTTGTTGCCTCATAACCATCCATTTTGGGCAGCCTGATGTCCATCAGTATCAGGTCTATATCTGGATTTTCCTGTGCCAGTTCCACTGCTTTTTCTCCATCCATTGCCCAAAGCAATCTGGCACTTGTTGGCCTGAGTATCAGATCTATCAGCATGTGGTTGCTTTTTTCATCTTCCACTACGAGTATCTTTTTGTCAAACCACTTAAATTTTCGCTTTGAATCTGATTTCTTTTTTTTCCATGTCCCTTTTGTAATTTTTTCAACCATAGCTTTTTTTTAAAAAAAAATGGGTTTCTTCAGTTCTGCATGCAATTAATTACAAGTGTAAAAATACGGTTTTTTAGTATTTTAAATAACACATGAATTTTTTTTGTTTTGTTGTTAATTTGCCATGAAACAATTTACTGCTTTTTATTGTTTATTAAACATATAGCCAATTTCTTTGATAATGACAATTAGTGAAAAATCAGGAACAACTTTCTGGCAATGTCCATCTAATATTGCTTTGATCAAATATTGGGGAAAATATCCCGGTCAACTTCCGGCTAATCCTTCCCTGAGCATGACGTTAAATACCTCCGTAACAAAGATGAAAATAGACTATGAATTTGATTCCCGACTTGATTCCCCTGAAATATCTTTACTTTTCAACCATCAGGCTGCTCCTCGCTTTGAAGAGCGTATCATAAAATACCTTCCTTCCATCTTTGATATTTTGCCTGCGATACGTCATTGCCGTTTACATATTCTTACCGAAAATACTTTCCCGCATTCTGCCGGAATTGCTTCCTCTGCCTCCGGTATGGGTGCTCTCGCATTAAATCTTTATGAGATTAATGCTAATATCACAGGAATTTCTGAACCGGAAGCAGATAAATGGAAAAAGATTTCAGAACTGGCACGATTAGCTTCAGGAAGTGCCTCGCGTTCAATCTATGGCGAATGGGTTACATGGGGAAAAATCGATCGTTTACCTGAAACTTCAGATTTATATGCTTCCCCGTTAAATACCGGTATTCATTCTGAATTCCTTTCACTCAGGGATTTTATCATCATTGTTGACAAAACTGAGAAAAAAGTTTCCAGCAGTGCCGGACATGCCCTGATGAATAATCATCCTTATGCTGCCTGCCGCTATGCTTCAGCAAGAAAAAATATTTCTGATTTAATTGACATATTGGCTGCCGGTGATGTTGAACAATTCATACAAATTGTTGAAAATGAAGCATTAACACTACATGCACTCATGATGCAATCGACACCTTCCTACCTGTTGCTTAAACCTGATACACTCCGGATTATCGAACTTATTCAGGATTTTCGTGAACAAAATAAAATCCCTCTTTGTTTTACGCTCGATGCTGGTCCAAACATTCATTTGTTATTTCATGAAAATGTTGAAAAGAAAGTTATGGTGTTATTGAAAGAAATATCAGACCTTTGCAGCAAAATTGAAATACTGAAGGATGGCATTGGACAAGGTCCTCAAACGTTATCAAAATCTTAAAATGGAAAAATCCGAAAGAGAATTTTTTGCGAAAATCCTGCTTTTTGGCGAGTACGGGGTCATTTGTAATTCCATGGGATTAAGCATTCCCTATCTTGAATTCAAAGGAAAACTGACTTTCTTCAATGAAAAATCCGGAGTATCTGCCGAATTTGCCCAAAAATCAAACAAATCCATCCGCCAGTTTTTCAAATACCTTTCAAATCTTGCCGAAAAAAACGAGTTGAAAACAAGACTAAATTTCGAAGAATTCAGCAAAGAACTCGACCGGAATATTTTCTTTGATTCCAACATTCCTCAGGGTTTTGGTATCGGCAGTTCAGGTGCGTTGGTTGCCGCCATTTACGACAGATATGCCATCGATAAAATTCCTGCTGAAAAAAAACACACCAAACGGGAATTAAGAAAACTAAAGGATATTTTTGCACAGATGGAGTCTTTCTTTCATGGAAAAAGCAGTGGCCTCGACCCTATCAACTGTTACCTGAACAAACCCCTCCTGATTGAAAATATTTCAACCATTTCCGAAATAGGCTTAAATAAAATTGCTACTGAAGAAAAAAGCGGTATTTTCCTGATTGATACCGGCACTGTCGGAAACACCGGACCTCTGGTCAATTATTTCCTCGAACAATGTAAAGATGATAAATTTTATTCCTCTCTTCAGCAGGAAATGATTCCGGCTAATAATAAATGCATTAAATCATATATTAAAGGTGAGCTTTACGATTTTTATGTTCATGTCAAAGCTCTTTCAAAATTTTTACTTCATCATTTCGGGCCTATGATTCCCGATCCTTTTATTGAAGTCTGGAAAAAAGGCCTTGAAACCAGTGCTTATTATCTGAAATTATGTGGTTCCGGTGGTGGTGGCTATTTACTGGGTTTTGCCCGTGACCTCGAATATGCCAAGGAAGAACTCGAAAAACTTCAGGTTAAAATCATCCCTGTTGCAGTAACCTCTAAATGAATTAAAGATGAATCTTTTTTCCATCAATACCGGTTATTTTAAACTGGATGGCGGAGCCATGTTTGGCGTTGTACCAAAAGTCATCTGGCAAAAAACAAATCCTGCCGATGAAAATAACCTTTGCAGCTGGGCAATGCGGAGCCTTCTGGTCGAATCCGGTAACAGATTGATCCTTATTGACAATGGTATTGGCAACAAACAAAAAGAATCTTTTTTCGCTCATTTTTACCTCCATGGAAACGATTCACTTGAGAAATCCCTTAAAAAATATGGCTTTACTCCGGATGATATTACTGACAATGTACTCACCCACCTGCATTTCGACCATGCCGGAGGCGGAATCATCAGAGATAATGAAACCGGACAACTAAAGCCACTTTTTAAAAACGCTACTTACTGGACCAGCAAAAGACAATGGGAAAACGCCATCCATCCGAATGATCGCGAAAAAGCATCCTATTTTGAAGAAAACCTACTCCCCATGCAGGAGGCAGGACAACTGAAATTTATTGAAAATGAAGGACAACTGTTCCCAGGTTTTGATGTCAGAATTTATGATGGCCATACTCCGGGACAGGTCATACCTTTTATCACTTATAAAGACACCAAAGTAATTTTTGCAGCCGATTTACTACCTTCAACCGGTCATATCCCGCTTCCTTACATTATGAGTTACGACATGCAGCCCATTGTTACCCTCGAAGAAAAAAAGAAATTTCTTGAAGAATGTGCTGATAATCAATATGTAATTTTCTTTCAACACGACTATTACAATGAATGTTGTACGGTCAGACATACGCCCAAAGGCGTCAGGCTTGACCGTGTTTTCAGTCTGGAAGAATTCTGCAGAAACTGAATATTTTTATCTTCTCTCCCGTTTTTAAAATTTTGGTTCGATATTTGAAGAATTACTTTCACTTGAGAATAATTCTTACCTATGAATACTTATTCTTACGAAGAAATCATTGAACTGTTCAGGAATCTGGGAATCAGGACGACCCCACAGAGATTGAGCATTTACCAGCTTTTGTGTTACTCCAAAAGCCATCTGACAGCAGAGCAGATTTATCAATCGCTGGCGGATAAAATACCCGGATTATCGCTGGGAACAGTTTACAAAACACTTGACACGCTGGTAGAAAAAGGCCTTGTCAGAAGATTAAAAGGTACTGATGATTCCGTACATTTTGATGCAGATTTGGATTCTCATTATCACCTCTTTTGTGAAAAAACAGACAAGATAATGGATTACAATGATTCAGAGCTAAAACAAATACTTGATAAATACTTTGAATCAAAGCAGATAGACGGATTCAAAATAAAGGAAATACAATTAAACATTATAGGTGAAACAATTTAAACTTTTAAAAAGGAGATTATTATGTCATTAGTAGGAAAACCAGCACCAAAATTTGTTGCAGATGCAGTCATTAATGGTGGTGAATTTGATGATCAGTTTACACTCGAGCAGTATATCGGGAACAAATACGTTGTTTTCTTTTTCTATCCGCTCGATTTTACATTTGTATGCCCGACAGAAATTCTGGCATTTCAAAAAGCACTTCCGGAGTTTGAAAAACGCGATGCAGTTGTAGTCGGATGCTCCGTTGACTCCAAATACAGTCATTGGGCATGGCTCAATACTCCGGTTGAAAAAGGTGGTATTCAGGGAGTTAAATATCCTCTGGTTTCCGACCTTTCCAAAACTATTTCAATGAATTATGGTGTTTTGGCCGGAGAATATACAGCTGACGAAGAAGGGAACTGGTCGTTTGATGGTGCCCCTCAGGCCTTCCGCGGTTTGTTTCTGATTGACAAGAATGGTGTGGTTCAGCATGAACTCATCAATCACTTCGGTCTTGGCCGCAGTACTGCAGAAGCCCTTCGTATGCTGGACGCTTTGCGCCATCTTGAACAATACGGAGAAGTTTGCCCTGCCGACTGGCACGAAGGCGAAGAAGCCATGAAAGCCAATGCAGAAGGTGTAGCCAACTATTTGTCGAAACACAAGTAAAATATTTCACATTTTTACAAGCCCTGATACTTTATTATCAGGGCTTTTTTTATGTTTGTCAGCGAAAATTTAAGCTCTAAAATAAACCATTTCAGCTTTTCTACTTGGAGAAAGAGATTTTTATAGAATACTGGAAAGTCAGCAAATCTTTCAGAGATATCAAAGCGGTCAACGAACTTTCTTTTACCATCTTTAAAGGAGATATTTACGGTTTTTTAGGCCCCAATGGTTCAGGCAAAAGTACTTCTATCAGAATGTTGCTTTCCCTCATTTCCCCTGACAGCGGCACCATCAGGCTATTCGGAAAAGACCTTTCTTTTCACAGGTATCAGACACTCAGCAGAATAGGTGCATTGATTGAAAAACCTGATTTTTACAAATATCTCTCCGCCCGAAAAAATCTTGAAATTCTGGCCAGAATATCAAAAGTTAAAAACATTTCCCGAAAGGTTGATGAAGTGTTAGACCTTGTTGGCCTGCTTCCAAGAGCAGACAGTAAAGTGAAAACCTTCAGCCAGGGAATGAAACAGCGGCTTGGCATTGCCCAGACCCTTCTACACGACCCCGATCTCATTATCCTTGATGAACCGGCAAACGGTCTTGATCCTCAGGGACATAAGGAAATACGAATGTTGATCAATACACTTACCACCGAAAAGAAAATCACCTTGCTGATGTCGAGTCATCTGCTGAATGAAATAGAGGAAAGCTGCAACCGGATGATAATTATTAACAAAGGTTCAAAAGTAGTGGAGGGTGAAGTAAAGTCGCTGCTGAATACAGAAGAAATGAATGTAGAGTTCTCGTTGGATGATGTTACCAAAGCAATGTCAGCAATCAGTCAGACGCAATGGAGCAATTACTTTTACTATACAGAAGGAAGTTCTTTGTTTTTTAAAATGAATCAAAAGGAAATACCGGAATTAGCTACATTTTTCATACAGAACGGGTTAAAAATTTTCTCCATAAAGCCATTACGCACACTTGAAGAATATTTTATAAAACTAACGACAGATGACAGAGCTGGTTAAGATAGAGCTGTTTAAGATATTCAGCAGGGGAAGAACTTACATTGGCATAGGAGCCATTGTGGTGATTGTACTCGCTATCATCACAGGGGTTTATCTGGAAGGCCAGACAGCAATGGACTTTGTTTTTCAGAGTCTGAAAGAGAATTTTATTTTTCAGGGGAACCTGATAAATGCTTACTTTATTACACATCTGGTACTCAACACTTTATGGATTCACGTTCCTATTCTTGTAGCCCTGGTTACTGGTGATCTGATTGCAGGAGAAGCCAACAGCGGCACTTTCAGACTGATTCTGACACGTCCTGTCAGCCGGACAAAATTACTGGCTGCCAAATTTTTTGCAGGCTGGATTTATACCATTTCTCTCGTGTTACTGATGGCTGTTCTTAGTCTTGGGTTGGGGATCATTGTTTTCGGAAAGGGTGATTTAATCGTTTTTAAAGGCACTATCAATATTTTTGAAGAAAATGATATTCTTTGGCGATTTGCTGCAGCATTCGGTTACGGAATCATCACCATGACAGCAGTCGCCTCTTTTTCATTTTTGCTTTCTGCTTTTGCTGAAAATTCGATTGGACCTATTATAGGCTCTATTGCCATCATCATTGCCATTACTATCATTACTACTGTTGGTAATACCCTGACAAAACCCATAAATCCTTACCTTTTCACCACCTATCTTCCAGCATGGCAGTTCTTTTTCGACTTTGAACCGAATTATGCTAAAATTTTTCATGCCATTAAAGTTGAATTAATTTATTCGGCTGTTTTTTTGTTAATAGCAATTGTTTATTTCAGAAAAAAAGACATTTTAAGTTAAATGAAATCAATAGCTGTAATAATTATCCTGCTTAATTTTTTCATCTTGAGCCCTGTCTATCCGCAGAAAGATGCAGGAAAAATCCTGAAAGCAGTCAGCGAAAAACTTTCAAAAATAGAGAACTATACGGCTGATGTTCTGGTTAAAATTGACGTTGAAACCATAAAAATCAAGGACCGAAAGGCAAAGGTCATTTTCAGGAAGCCTGACAAATTTGAATTCAAATCGGATGGATTTATCCTGCTGCCTAAAAACAGCGGGCAGGGTGATTTTTTAAAACTCCTCAATCAACAGTCAACCGCCCTGTATGTAAGTGAAGAAATCATCAATAAAATTAAAACTTCCCTGGTGAAAATTATTCCCACCGACCCGGGTAGTGATGTTATTCTGGCTGAACTATGGGTAGATGTCGCCCGATCACTGGTAGTAAAAATGAAGACCTACACAAAACAAAACGGCTCTTATACCGTTAATTTCTTTTACGCCATGCATCCATTTGATTTGCCCGATAAAATAGTAGTGGAATTTGATCTGAAAGGAATCAAACTCCCTGCAAAACTCTCAGGTGATCTTGAAGACTTGAGTAAACATGTCAGCAAGGGCAATACAAAAGGCAAGGTAACTCTTTATTATTCAAACTATGTTGTGAATAAATAAAACACGATGTTAAGACATACTTTCTTTTTGATTTTACTTACTCTGTCTTCCGTATTAAAGGCACAGGAGGTGAGGTTTGTCAGTGTGAAAGTCAATCAATACGGACAGCTCTCCGAATGCAGGTTTAAAGTTTCCGGTATTTCAGATACGCTGTATCTGATTGTAAATGAATCAGGCAAACTTACAGGCATTGAAGGGAACTACTCATACAATACAATGAATATCAATTACTTTGATCGCTATGCCAACGATGAGGAAAAAGGGAAAATCAGCCAAATCAATAACAATGATTTTACCTATTACTCCTACCTTGAACCGAAAGAAAAAGAAGGTGAAATTGCCGGTATTGGGAAAATAAAATTGGATTATTATACGGCAGACCCCGATAAAGCCGGAAAAATCAGAATGATCGGTCAACTGGTATTGAATTACTATACCCGTCAGAATGATCCTGCTTTAAGCGGAAAAATATCGAAAGCAGGTGATGTATTTTTTGATTACTTCTCAAGTGTGTCTGACCTGGAATTAAAAGGAAAAGTTTTAAAAATCGGAGATTATTCCTTTGAATATTATTCCCAGTATGACGATCCGCTGAAAGCCGGAAGAATTAAATCGGTTAAGGGTGAAGACAAGCGTTTTGAATTGATTTTAGTCTTTTAACTCCCCTTTGTTTTATCCCGGTTATTTTTTGAAAAATTACGACACACGGGTTACAGCATATCAGAAGCCATCATTAAAAACGTAAGAAACAATAATCGTAAACATTCTGACTCCTGAAGATTTATCAGAAAGTCAAATAATGACAAATTTAGATACAGGCATTATTATCAACCGAAAATACCGGCTCAACCCAAACTACCGACAGCTTTTTCGACTTCTTCAAGGATTTCACATGATTTAACCAACTCTTTCATGCGGGTATGGTCAGGATAGAGGGGACGGTCGATATCAAGAAAATCAACGTATTTTCTGATAACTTCCTTAGCTTTTTTAGTTCCGGTACCGAACTCAAAGTTTCTGAAATCGAGTGCCTGAGCAGCAGCCATAAATTCAATACCCAGAATTCCATAGGCATTGTCGAGAATCTGAAAGTTTTTAATGGCAGTATTCATACCCATAGAGACAAAATCTTCCTGATCGGCAGCAGCCGGAATACTCTGAATACTTGCCGGCATCGATAAAATTCGTTGTTCGACAATTTGCATGTCGGCAGTATATTGACTGAGCATAAGTCCGCTGAACATGCCTGCACCTTTTGTTAAAAATGCAGGTAAGCCGACACTCAGAGCCGGATTGTTGAGCCTGTTCATTCTACGTTCCGACAAAACGGAAACCATAGTCACAGCAGTTCCTATCATATCGAGCGGCAAAGAAACGGGTGATCCCTGAAAATTTGCACCTGATAAGGAAAGATTATCTTCAGGAACAAAAATAGGATTGTCTCCTACCCCGTTCAGTTCAATTTCTACCTGTTCGCGTGCCCATTTGACAGCATCGTGGGCTGCTCCGATTACCTGTGGAGTTGAACGCATGGAATAAGCATCCTGAACCTTATTTTTAAGCTTTTTATTGGCTAAATCGCCTCCAGCCAGTACTTTCATAATGGCAGCCGCACTACGAACAGCTCCGGGGAAGCCTCTTAATTCATGAATTCTTGGGTGATAAGGAGAAAGGTTGGCCATCAGGGCTTCGAGCGACATGGCAGCAGCTATTTCAGCCTGTTTGAGCCAGTTTTGAACATCATAAAGGAATAAGGCACTCATAGCTGTCAGCAGGTTTGATCCGTTGATAGCTGAAAGTCCGTCACGTGCTTTCAGACCCGGAACAGGAATTCCTGCTCTGTCCATTGCTTCCTTGCCGTCAAGCAGCTCGCCTTTGTAGTATGCTTTACCTTCTCCAAGCAATAATAAAGCAATCTGGGACATCGGGGCAAGATCACCACAGGCTCCTACACTACCCTTTTGGCAAACATAAGGTGTAACCCCTTTATTAAGCATTTCGACAAAGGTTTCGGCAATCACAGGTCTGTTGCCGCTGTTTCCTTTAATCAAAACGTTAATACGTCCCAGCATGGCTGCGCGGACATATTCAACAGGTGCAGGATCTCCTATACCAGCTGCATGATTGTATATCAGATATCGCTGAAAGTCTTCTATTTGTTCATCACTCAAAACGACTTCTGAAAATTCGCCAATGCCGGTATTTACACCGTACATGATTTCATGGGCAACAATTTTTTTCTCCAGCATTGCCCTGCAAGCTTTCATTTTTTCAAAACAGTCTGGATGAATCTCAACTTTTTCATTATGGCGGGCAACTTTTACTACATCTTCAATCTTAAGATTTTTACCGGTTAATATCAGTGTCATGTTTTTTTATTTTAAACAGTTTAAAAACTCAATTATCAAGGCCTCAAATCTAAGTATTTTTGGAAATGTGCAAATTCATGAATGACAAAATGTATTTAATCCAAAATCTATATTGAATTAACCATGCGTTTTCCGAAATAAAACCTTATCTTTTGATTACCTTAATAGAATTTGATTCATGTTATTGTTGACCTTATTACCTTATTGTGTTTATTTTTGAGGAAAAATAAATAAGATGAAAATAGAGTACAATAATTTATACATTCATTTTGTTTTTACCACTTTTCAAAGATTACCTTTTATCAAAGAAGCAAACAGGGAAAGAATTGAAAAATACATTACGGGGATTGTAAACAACAATTTTTCTAAACTCTATGCAATTTATGCAAACCCGGAGCATATCCATT